>LQAI01000053.1_pt1 | contig 76369 bp, 89 predicted proteins | sample 1535821 | NCBI WGS metagenome assembly LQAI01 (sample SAMN04331586, study PRJNA305678) | bioreactor metagenome | isolation source: bioreactor_5 inoculated with Wadden Sea sediment 1st replicate of a... | place: Germany:Bremen
GTTATAGGCAAATATGATATAGAAAACAAGAGAGATGAGAGCAAGGGAGAATACAGCACTTGGATCTTGTAGACCTAATACTGTGTTTAGGAACCCTCTCCAGAATGGGATAGTGGAGATCCAAATCAACACGAAAAATGAAGTCAATGCTACATAGCCTTGCAGATTTTCCTTAATGTTATTTTTTGACTCAGCACAGTCTCTCTTGATCAAATCTCCTAATGCTGTGATAGGAAGTAATAACCATCCCCATATGAAATTATTAGTGACCCAGAACGTACCTTGTTCTTGAACGACATTGACCATTCTAATAATCACAATCATGAATGCCAGATTCCTAACCAATGATTCTATCCCGGAAAACCCACCGACTCTCAACCAGTCTTTTGTCCAGCTAAATGATAATTGCTTTGGGTTCCCGAAGATTTTAAAACCCTTACGTGATAATAGAATAACCCCAATAAGTACAAGAATGATGTTACTCAGAATATTCGAGAATGCAATATCATTCACACCCATATTCAATGAGATTGGTAAAGAACTTATCAGAATTGTATCGAATATGATTGAAAGGACCATCTGAACTGCAAGCAGCAGATAAATCAAGCGTTCCTGATTGATAAGGATGAACACAGGGAATAGGAATCGGAAGAGGATATAGAAGATTTTCGCGATAGACTCCAATCGAATATAGTCCACGGTCGCATTCACAAGTTCTGATTTCTGTGCCATCCCAATGACTAAAGGCCTTGCAGTCAGAGATAGGATGATGGAGAGAATGATGTAGATGATTACTGTCCCTAAAGCTCCAGTTTTGATACGATTCTCGAGTTGCTCTTTGTTGTTGATTACGGCACCAAACAGGAAAAAGGCAGGTAGGATGATTGCCTCATTTGCAATCTCATAGAAGAGATTGACCCATGATAATTGAGAGGCAATATTGAATCCCCAATCGCTTGGTATTGTCCCGAGGAATCTTACACGGATGGCTAAATAGATTGCGGGAAAGATACCAGAAAGAAGTAGAGCAAAAAACATCTTATAATTGATTTCTTTCAGTGATTTGCGGGTGTTTAAAAACATACATCCTCCATTGTTGTTATAACTTGGTGAAAATATTGTATTATTGAGGATGATGAAGATTAATTCAATTGAAAATCACTAATATTGAGAGAATTTTGACTTTATGGTGTTCTGGCAGATTGCTTGATACTTATGATATCATTCACTGCCTTTGATACCTGGTCCAGATGAGAACCCTGAGCATGATCAGCATAATGTGCTGCCATTGCCGGAGTCTTATGCCCGGTCGCAAGCTGAACAGTTCTGAGCTCGATCTTATCAGCGAGATGAGTGGCATAGAAATGCCTCCAGGAGTGGAAACAGATACCTCGATCAATCATGGCATCCCTGACCTTCTCCTGTTCGGCAGCATCCTCCCGCTCATCAACCGGCAGCTTCATAGTGACATAGACTTTTGAGAGTCCATTATTGAGAACATCAATATTCATAGGTTTATCTTTCTCTGTTCCATAGAATATGAAACCCTCATTCCCATAGCGACTGGTCTTGAGAAGATTCAGCAGCTCTGTCTTGATCTGGGGGAGGAGGGGAACTACCCGCTCTTCTCCATTCTTTGGGGCCTTCAGGCCGTCAGAGAAACTCCAGCTGTGACGGACCATGAGTTTATCTCCCTGGATATCCTCTTTTCTCAATGCTACTACTTCACCGGCTCTGAGGCCTGTGGTCATGGCAAGGAGGTTGCCGACTCTTGAGCGCTCATCATCCCACTTGGAGGAAAACAGTTGCTGGACCTCTTCAGGATTGAGGATGTCTCTCTTCTTCGAAGTCCCAGAGAATTTTCGTAATCCATTCGCAGGGTTGGTAGTTAGCTCCTCTCGGTCTGTTGCCCATTTGAAAGGGACAGTTCCCACCGTTAGAATAGAGTTGATTGATTTTGGAGCCAGATCCTTATCCTTTAGAGTGAGCTGGAAGTCTCTTAGATCATCTTTGGTAACATCGACGAGTCTGGTCTCCGGGGCGAAGTATTCTCTCCAATGTTTCAGCTTCTTGGATTGTTCATAACAATGTCGTTTCCCAATGCTCTGACCATAGGCATGTTTCTCCCGGACATAAGGAGAGTTGTCGTAATCCCAGAACTCTTTAAGGAAGGGCAGGAGCAGAGTATCAGTTTTTTGTTCCTTTTTAAGAGCAACATTTCCGATAACTCCCTTATTCTGGAGTACGGAAGTGATCCGTATGGCATCTTGAGAAGAGATTTCGATGGTGCTGAGCACCTCGATAATGGTATCGATTGTGTAGATCTCTTTCAGTGGTCTCTTCTTTGAATTTGATTTTCTTTCAGGAATTCCGTTCTGCAGCCAATCAGAAACAATCATGTAGGCTTCTGACTGATCAGCAGTCCCTGTGGATCTGGCTGGGAGGTACTTTCCTGTCTCTGGGTTTCTGATTTGCGCGTAGAAAACTTTCTGATTTTTTCGTCTAAAAACACAAAACCGGCGCATTTTCAATCTCCTGTCAGAGGAGTTATCTGTAACTCCATCTGTAAGTTGGATTGAAAGAACGCCGGTTCCTCCTGTGAATCATTCATAACCTGTTGTATTAAAACAACTTATTCTATAGCAGGGACAGGACTCGAACCTGCGACCTCCGGGTTATGAGCCTGTCTATCCTGAGTGAAGGCCTCTATTTCAGAAGATCCCAGTCAAACGGCATCCCCATTACAGACCACTGGATTCAGGTCTGCGGGGTTGCTTTGTTCAAGTTGATTCTCATGCAAAGCAGATAAGACCGCATCTGTGAGCGGGGATTCACTGAGATAGTAGCATCGCCGCTTACCCTCTTCATAATACTGAACGACCTCTTTACTCCTGAGAACAGCCAGATGCTGTGAGATGCTCGGTTGGGGAGGTCGCACAGATCACAGACATCTGTCACACACACCGGCCCATCTTTGAGTGCTCGATGATGGCAAGTCTCGCTGGATGGGCCAGGACCTTCAGGATGTTCGCAGCAGTGGTAAACTGCTCAGTCATCGTTTCGTTTCTTTATATAGGGTCCAAGATTCATCCCTTTGTAGGAACTGCCTGCTGGAACGATCGGATAGACAGCCTCTTCGATGTCGGTGATCACTTCAAGCAGTGCATTGCCTTCGGTCGAAACGAACTGCTCCAGGGCCTCCTGCAGCGCACTGCGTTCGGTGACACGTCGAGTGAAGGAGAATCCCAGTTCGTGGGCGATCCTCGAAAAGTTGACATCCTTCTGCCGCTCTGTCGCAGAATGGCGTCCCTCATACTGGGCATTCTCCAGATTACGAACCATCCCGTCACTATGGTTGTTCAGCAGCAGGATCTTCACTGGAAGCTCAAGGGTACCGACAGTATGGAGCTCTCCCATGTTCATACGCATACTTCCGTCACCATCGATGACGAACACACTTGCCTCGGGATCGGCTATGCAGGCACCGATCGCGGAGGGTAGGCCAAAGCCCATGGTCCCGAAACTCCCGGAGGTAAGGAACCTTCGTGGTCTTCTCATCTTCAGATACTGTGCACTGAGCATCTGATGGTTACCGACTCCGGTGGAGATGATGTAATCCTCTGGAAGCCTGGTACTCAGCAGCTCAATGACTTCAGCCTGCTGCAGCGCAGCAGCACCGCGGTTGTAATCCAAGGGCCAGCTGTTCTTTGTCGCTATGCACTCATCTCTCCATCCATCGATATCGAGCGTGATATCATGTTCTTCACCATAAGCGGCCAGCTCATTGAGGATCCCTGCAGCATCACCGATGACAGAGAACTCAGGGAACCGCTCTTCTCTGATCTGTCGTACTTTCACGGTGTTGATATCGACATAGGCGATCTTCGCGTCTATAGCGAACCCGACCTTCTCAGCGACTCGGTCATCCCAGCGCACTCCGATGGCAAAGAAGAAATCATTCTCCTGGATCACCATGTTGGCTGCAGGGGTACCGTACATACCCAGCATACCCATCGACTCTGATGCATACTCATCGATGACACCTTTACCCAGCAACGTGTTCACTGAGGGGATGCGGTATCGCTGGTTGAAGCGTCTGAGAGCTGCGGTGGAAGCATCACTGCTCAGACCGCCGCCAAGATAGAGCAGGGGTCTCTTTGCCGCCTTGAGCAGGCTGAAGAACTGTTCACACTGCACAGGAGAGAGGTGCTTCTCATCGTGATAGACATCTTCGAAGAATTGTTTGGACAGTTCTCTGTAGTTCGATGACTCTTTCTGCAAGTTAATGGGCATATCCAGGACGACCGGTCCCGGTTTACCCGACTGTGCATAGACATACGCATCCTTGACGACCGTTTCGATCTCATCGACACTGTTGATGAGGATGACTTTCTTCGCTGTGGCGCCAAAGACACGGGAGACATCTATGTGCTGAAAGGAATCGGTCCCGAGTTTGTGTTCGGGAACCTGTCCGGCAATGACGATCATAGGTATGGAGTCTGCATAGGCATCCGCTACGGCGGTGAGCGTATTGGTGATCGCGGGACCGGAGGTGACGATGGCGACACCGACACTCGTTCCCGACCGTGAGAACCCTGCGGCACTGAAAGCGGCAGACTGTTCGTTCGCATTGACGATGATCTTGACGCCCTGTTTTGCCAGTTCATCCATGACAGGAAGGATAGCCGCTCCGGTATACCCGAAGATCTGCTTCACTCCAAGATCTTTAAGACTCCTAACAAGAATTTCTGCTCCGTTGAACACCATGTGTACCTGCCTTTATCCAGTATGTAGTATCGATTTCCTGCAACCTGTGTGTATGCAGGGATAGCTGTTTCGCTATCAGAACGTAAGGACCTTATCTGACTCCTGAACCCAGGTTGCCAGTCTTCCCATCGTAGATGATTCTGCACCTGCATAGTAGGGTTCATTCTTATGGATACCGCAGCGTGCCATGCAGGTACCGCATACCTCTACCGTGATCCCAGATCTGATCAGATCCTTGAGCATCGCTTTCAGGTCCTGATCATATCCTTCGGGTCTGACACAGCTCTCCCGAGCCATATCGACTGAGTCGTTCATGAGGAACACTCGTACGGTCTCTCCCTGCTGCTGCAGGACTGATGCGAGGCGTAATCCGTTCCATGTGACATCGGTCCCGTCATAGGGGTTGCGGTTGAAGATGATGAGGGTACTCATGTGGTATACATCTCCCTTGTGATGTTGGGATCTCAAGGCATATGGGTTGATTGCCCTGAGTATTCATATGCAGTTTTTACTATATGTGTATTATACAGATCTTGTCAATCATGTCAGAGTGTTTTTTGCTGCAGAACTGGTGCTGATACCCGGACAGCTGACGATCTATAATCGCTTCACAGCGGCAGTCTCTTTCTGCGGAACACCAGGATCGATGCTGCAAACAGGAGGAGTGCGACTGCCAGATACCATAGATTAACTCGTGCTTCAGTATTGCCTGAAGCTACGGAGATGGGATCGTACCAACCGTAGATGGATAGATCTTTGAGCACCTTTGCTTCTGCAGTGACTCCTCCAAGGATATTCATCAGCAGAAATGCGATCGGTATACCTGCGCCGAAGGCGGTAGATCGTCCGGTATCGTTGAACAGACAGGAGAAGAAGAAGCAGATCATCATGACTACCATATTCACCAGCATGGTCGTCACATTGAGTATGAAGAACCCCTGAACATCAAGTAGACCGGGGAACGCGACAGAACAGGCCAGGACACCGAGGCCGAAGAGGGCCGCAAACAGAACTGCTATGGAGATCATCGCATAGAGCCCCTGAGTCAGGATGATGGTACTCCTGGAGTTGGGAGAAGAGAGCAGATACGCGAAGGAACTGTCATCGACCATCTTCACTACCAGTCTGTTTCCCAGCAGTACGCAGTAGACCAGGGGAAAACCCAGCATCAGCAGCCCGTAGAGCCAGCTTGCAAGGTAGGAGTTCACATCGGTTATCATGCTGGAAAACCCCATGGCAGACATCATCTGTTCGGGGAACAGGTCCAGCATAGCTGTGATCGCTTCCATATCATGGGGATCATACATGGCGATCATGATCGTCATATAGAGGGTCAGCACACTCAAGAACAGGATGAACAGCGAACGGTTCTTTCGTATCGTAGCCTTGAACAGGGGTCTACAGATCATGGTCATCATACTCCTTGTCGTAGAACTGCATGAACACGTGCTCAAGAGACTGCTGCTTCATCTCAAGATCCCTTACGGTACATCTGGCGGCGGTCTTGATGAACTGGTCCATGCGGTCCCGGTGATGAACACCTCGATGATCGTATCATCAACGGAAGAGACCTCAAACCCGGCATGACGCAGCAGCTTCTCAGCAGCAGCTGCGTCATCGCAGCTGAGCAGATACCCTCTGCGCCGGGTATCTTTGAGCGTCTGGATATCAGTCTTGCTGATGATCATACCATCCTGATGATGAGTACCTGATCACACGTTCTCTCCACCTCCTCAAAGCTATGGCTGGACATCAATATGGTCTTACCCCTCTGTTTCCAGTCCTTGATCAATTCGATGAATCGGTTCTGCATCAGGGGGTCAAGACCGCTTGTAGGCTCATCAAGGATCAGGACATCGGGATCATGCATACAGGAGGTGACGATTGCGAGCTTCTGTTTCATGCCCTTTGAGAACTTCCTGATGCTGCCCCTCGGATCCAGTTCAAAGCGTTCCAGCAGCTGCTTCTGGAGCCTCTGGTCTGATAGCCCTCGCATCTCGAGCATGAAACTGAGGAACTCATCGCCCTTCATGCCATCGATGAAGGTGATCTCTCCGGGGATGTAACCCAGTGTCCTCTGGATCTCGGGGGCCTGTTTCTGACAGTCCAGACCGCCAATCGTGCAGCTGCCTGAATCTGGCAGCATGAAACCCAGAAGTGCTCGTATTGTGGTGGTCTTACCAGCACCGTTCGGACCAAGGTATCCCATCACTTCTCCCTGGGCAACCGAGAAGTCCAGGGCGTGAACTCCCTTCCCGCTGGGATAGGTCAGACTCATAGCATTCACTTTGATCATCAGTAAGACTCCCGCACTATGATCAGGCATCAGGATATGACCCGATGGTATGATCGAGTTCACTCTGCATGATACACCAGCATACACGCAAAGTACAGACAACATCACATCAGGATATGAACCGGAGATGATCACTGCCACCATCGAGAGAAGAGATATGGACAGGTGCCGTCGAGATCATTGGAGAGGTATCGTCTTGGAATGTCCGCTCTTTTCGCAGAGTCGATCAATGACATGATCGATCTGCGAGCATGTTTGTGATGGTGATCCTCAGAGGCAGTGATGCACATGAAGAGCAGGTTGGACAACAGACAGGAGGGAATGGGAGATCATAGCACCACAGACCAGAGAAGGCTCACCGTATAGGCAATATAGGCGGTGAGCAGGAATGCTCCCTCGAATCTGTTGATACGACCGGGTCTGCCTCTGAAGCCGTACCCGATGATGAACAGAGAGAGGGTAAGGACACCCATGATGGTCATATCACGGGTCAGCGTCTCCATCTCAAGCTGGATCGGCTGTATGGCAGCTGCAATACCCACGACGGCGAGTGTGTTGAAGATGTTCGAACCAAGAACATTCCCGATAGCCAGGTCATGTTCTCCCTTCTTTGCAGCCATGATCGAGGCTGCAAGCTCAGGTAAGGAGGTCCCTATCGCCACGATGGTCAATCCTATGACCATATCGCTGATGCCGAACAGAGACGCGAGGGTGACAGCCCCCCACACCAGGATACGGGAACTGACCACCAGCATGACCACTCCGATGATGAGCCAGATGAACGATCGCTGTATCGTCATGGGATGGCTTGCTGTCTCGATCTCAACTTCGGCAGAGAGGGAGTCTTCTGATTGCTGTAAACCCTGATAGATGCTCCAGCCGATCAGGAGTGCGAATACCCCAAGAAGTATCGCAGCATCGAGATGTGATACGGTAAGGTCTGAAAGAAGGATGATAGAGAGGATGGTCAGTGAGGAGAGAACCGGCAGTCTTTCTTGAGTATTCCCGAATGGACACTCAAGGGGCTGATCATGGCTGAGATACCGAGGATCAGGGCGATATTCGCTATATTCGAACCATAGGCGTTCCCTATGGCAAGCCCGGGATTCCCCTCCATCGCCGAGATCGCAGAGACGATCATCTCTGGAGCGGAGGTGCCGAAGCCGATGATGACCATACCTATGAGCAGGGGAGGCAGGTGGAAGTACCGTGCTACAGATGCAGCTCCCTCTACGAAGCGGTCTGCACTCCAGAGAAGAAGTCCAAGTCCCAGTAGTACGGCTCCGATCGCTGTAAGCATATATGATCCCACCTGTGTGCTTCAAGATATGGAGCTACGATGACCGAAGCAGTTGATCACTGCTTCGGTGCAGACGCTCCAGTGGTTTGTAGCATACTACATTTTAAGGGTTTTGATAAATAGATACCCTACAGATTACGGTAGACTCATGGCAGTTGCCCCGGTGTGTACCGTAACAGAAAGACTCCTGGTTCATAGGGCGAATCCTGAACCAGGGGTCATATAACCATTCACGAAGAAATGTCTTCAACTGCTGTATCAGGGATCCATGACAAAGAGCTGGTCTGCTCCCAGGCACAGCCTCTATGCGATATGGACCTCGTAGCTGCAGTGAACATGACAGGTCACATACAGTGCGATCTCTGCTGTTTCTGCTATAGCATCTCTATTCCAGAGAGGCTGCATATCTCAGGGATCACCCGCCAGAAGATTCAGACCCAAAAGAAAACCAACTCCAGATCATTATCCACAAAAAAGGGAGAGTTGGCAGAAGCCCTTATTACAGATGCTTTTATTCAACGTTTCAACGATGAGCTCAAAGCCTTAGGGGCATCTCGGTTCAAGGTAAAGCTCATCAAATCCAAGGTTTCAAAAGGTAAGGTCCTCCATACCCTTCAGCTGGATGGGGCCACCCACAACCTGAATGAAGTTCTAAGTGAAGGCGAGAACCGCATCGTATCAATTGCGGCGTTTCTTGCTGATGTTACAGGCAGAACCTATCCGGCTCCATTTGTATTTGATGATCCGATTTCATCTCTTGATCAAAATTACGAAGAGGCCGTCGTTCAACGCCTATGCGCTATCGCTTCCGAACGGCAAGTTATCATCTTCACGCATAGATTATCACTTCTGGCAATGGTTCAGGATTATGCCAAAAAGGTTAGCATAAAGCCTGAAATAATCTGTATTCGTGAAGAGCCGTGGGGAACTGGTGAACCGGGGAATACCCCTCTGCAAGCACAGAAACCATTACAAGCCCTCAATAGCCTGATCAACAGCGAGCTACCCAGAGCGAAAAAGTTGTTTAATGAGAGTGGTTTTGATGCCTACAAATAAGAAGCAAAATCTCTCTGTAGTGAGTTCAGGATTCTTCTTGAGCGAATGGTTGAGTACGAACTTATGTCTGATGTTGTCCAACGATACCGTCGGGCAATAAATACGATGGGGAAAATCGGCAATCTGGCCAAGATATCAGAAGCCGACTGCAAATATTTTGACGATTTGATGACCAAGTATTCAAGGTATGAACACTCGCAGCCGCTTGAAGCACCAGTCCCCTGCCGGAACCAGATGAGCTTGAAACTGACTTTACCGCGTTAAAAGACTGGCAGGCTGAATTCAAAAAGAGACCTTTGACGCCAGCTCTACAGGAGGTTCAATGAAAATCCTCCACACATCAGACTGGCATTTAGGCCGCTCCCTTTACGGGCGGAAACGTTATGAGGAGTTCTCATCGTTTCTGGATTGGCTGACGCAGACCATTGAAGATGAAAAGGTCGATGCCCTATTGGTTGCCGGTGATGTGTTCGATACCAGCACGCCCAGCAACAGGGCGCAGGAGCTCTACTATAGCTTCCTCTGCCGCGTTGCTGCATCCTGCTGCCGTCATGTTGTGGTGATTGCCGGGAACCACGATTCGCCGTCATTTCTGAATGCCCCAAAGGAACTGCTTCGTGCGCTGAATGTGTATGTGGTTGGCTCCATGACAGAAGCCTTGGAGGATGAGGTCTTTGTCCTTCAAGCAAATGACACGCCGGAGGCCATCGTCTGCGCTGTACCTTATTTACGCGATAAGGATATCCGCACGGTCGAGCCGGGAGAAACCATCGACGATAAAAATGCCAAGCTCGTTGAAGGATTGAAAAACCACTACGCGGATGTTTGCGGTATTGCAGAACAGAAACGAGCCGAATTCAAAAGCGCCGGAGATGATGACATTCCCATCGTTGCCATGGGGCACCTCTTCACGGCAGGCGGGAAAACCGTTGACGGTGATGGTGTCCGGGAACTTTACGTGGGATTGCTGGCGTATGTCGGCGAAGAGGTTTTCCCCTCGTCAATCGATTACCTCGCCCTTGGCCATCTGCATGTTCCTCAGGCGGTCGGCAGTGCGGAGCACATCCGTTACTGTGGCTCGCCTATTCCGATGGGCTATGGCGAGGCGACTCAGGAAAAGAAGGTCGTGCTCATAGAGTTCAGCAGTACCATGCCAGATATTCAGGAACTCCCTGTACCGTGTTTTCAGGAGCTGGTTCGCATTGTCGGATCGCTGGATGATATCCATGCAAAGCTGGAGGAACTCAAAAAGGAAAAAAGCTCTGCATGGCTTGAGATCGAATATACCGGCAGTGACATCATCGGTAACCTGCGGGAAATGCTTGATGAAGCAATTGCCGACTCCTCCATGCAAATCAGGCGGATAAAAAAACAGGCGAGTCCTGGACCTGGTAATGAGTACGATTGCCGAAGATGAAACCCTCGATGATCTGGATGCCGGAGATATTTTTACCCGCTGTCTGGATGCCTTTGAGGTACCGGATGAAGACCGGGTGGAACTGACGGTCTCTTATAACGAAATAATCAGGGATTTGATGGAGATAGATATACATGCCGAATAAATCAAAGAAAGAACTACCTTTAAATCCTGAAGACCACGGATTGGAACCGGCTAAAGGGCAGTTTCTGATTTATCAGGCAGAAGATGGCAAACTGAAGCTGGATGTGCGGTTTGAGGATGAATCGGTGTGGCTGACCCAGCAGTTGATGGCTGACCTGTTTCAGACGACAAAACAGAACATAAGTCTCCATATTCAAAACATTTATGAGGAAGGCGAGCTTGTGCCGGAGGCAACTGTCAAGAAATACTTGACAGTTCGATCCGAGGGAAATCGCCAGGTCAAACGCCTGCTGGATTACTACAACCTGGACATGATTATTTCTGTTGGATATCGGATAAAAAGCCATGTTGCCACCCGTTTCCGCATCTGGGCTACCCAAAAGTTGACCGAGTTTATCAAAAAAGGCTTTGTGCTGGACGACGAGCGACTGAAAAACCCGGATCTGCCTTTTGATTACTTTGAGGAACTGGAGCGGCGGATTCAGGACATCCGTACCTCTGAGCGCCGTTTTTATCAGAAAATTACCGATATTTACGTCACCAGCATCGAATACGACCCAACGCTGGATATCAGCATTGAGTTCTTCAAGACCGTGCAGAATAAAATGCACTGGGCGATCACCGGGCAGACGGCGGCGGAAATCATTCATTCCAGAGCAGATGCTGACAAACCGAACATGGGGCTCACCAATTATCGTGGTGCCAAGGTTCGCAAACAGGATGTGACAATTGCCAAAAATTACGGATCTGAAATTTTCTCCGTGTAACGAGTAGCGAAAAGAGTGGAATCTCCTATGATGTGTAATCGCACAACAACAGATCAAGAAGCACCGCTCATGAGTAACGATACCACATATCTGCTGGATGAGTCCACATTCTGGATAGTAGACTGGAATCATCCAAGACACGAGATCTGCTGTGACGAAAGAAGCGGTACCCAAGGCGGTCAGATTCTGCAAGTATGTAAAGGCTGACATGTGGTGTATACAACCTGAACATCTTGATACGAAACGGTTCCATCAGCCTCTGCTATAGCATCTCGATTCCAGAGAGGCTGCATATCTCAGGGATCACCAGCCAGAAGAATAAGGCCCTAATAAGAAAAGACCCGTCGTTCCGGGGGTTATACCGAAACGACGGGTCTCTCTGGAGGTGGCGGGAATCGAACCCGCGTCCTACTGGGCCGTTACATGACGTCTACAAGCTTATTCCCATGTGTTGTTTCACGATACCTTAGCCACAGGACCAACTGCAGTATCGCTACGCCGAAATGGTGTCCCTTTCATAACGTCGGTATATATGAAGGTGAGTCCTGGAAGTGTTACAGATGACGTTGAATTCAGGACTGCGTCCAACGTATCCGTTACAGCGTTACTACGCTGCTAAAGCAAAAGATGCTTCGTTGTTTTCTTCAGCAATTAAATAAATGCCCTGTTTAAGGAGTTTGACGACTCCGCTGCAACCATGTAACCAACAATCCAATAGTCGAAACCAGTGCACCCCCCGGGTGCATCATCATAATACTCACATTCGTGGAAAAAGGAAAGAGGGAATGATCGCTAATCGTGCTTAATCTGCCTCTGAGCATCACGTTTTTGATCACGCTCACGTATCGTGTTGCGCTTATCATGCAGCTTCTTCCCACGACCGAGTGAGATCTCTATCTTGATCAGACTGTTCTTGAAATAGATCTTCGTCGGGACGAGCGTGAAGCCCTTCTCATCGATCTTTCGTTTCAGACGTTGATCTCCTGCTTCGAGGCAAGCAGGATACGATCCGATCGGGTTCATGATTGTTGATGCTGCCGAATATATAGGGTGATATATGCAGACTCTTCAGGACCAGCTGCCCGTTGATGATACGCACATACGAATCACCGAACGAGAACTTCCCGTTCCTGATGGACTTCACTTCGGTCCCTTCGAGGACGATACCGCATTCAAGAGATTCTACGATCTCATAATTGAAATAGGCCTTCTTGTTCTTCTGTATGATCTTTATCGCATTACTCATCAGTAGTGTTATCTCTCCTGCAGGATGGTCCTGAAACCGATATACGGAGAGCAGCTCTCCGCACCTATGGAACCTCGTGTGTACGTATGGATGCCGGAATTCTCATAGCTCCCTCCCTTGACAGTCATCTGGACCGGGGAAGGGGGGATCGACAGCTGGTGTGCAGACAGCCCATCATAGGTGAACAGATGACCATTGGGCACATACGGGGTGGCCGTCAGCTCCCAGAGACTGCCGAAGAGCCCGGTCAGGTGACTCACCGGTTCTGAGAGCATCAGCAGACGATTACTATAGGAATTCTCTGCCAGAGAGAGAACTGCTGCGCTTTCCCACTGTGCATCTGAGGGCAGGGTGCATACCAGATCATAGCCCTGTTCCTGCAGAACAGAGGAGTACCAGCTGCAGTAGGCTGCAGCCGCATGGTAGGAGATGCCACGAACCGACCGGTCAGTGGGGTTCTCAAGATCCACACCCTGGAGGTACATCTGATCTACCAGTCCCTCATCGATCAATGACTCCAGGTTATCTGCAGCCCAAAGAGGATCCTGTTTGGTGAACGAAGCAAACTGCTTCTCTGTGATCTCGTTATGGGCCATGTAGTAGGCAGGAACAGCTGCAGTGTACGGCAGTTCTGTGAATACTGCAGACCCGTCTGCATCACCGAGAAGCATCTGGTCGATCTGCGGGAAGTAGGTATACATGCGACCGTCCAGCTCAAAACTCTCGTTCGGGAGCGCCATAGTGGTTCCCGGGACCTCTCCCAGCAGTCTCCCGATATCGGAGATCTGATCCCCCTCCATGAACGAAGAGACCAGATTGAATGCATGGGTGTTCCGTATGGGGGCTGTGACGGTAGGATCAAGCAGCTCAAGAGCTGCGAGGAAGTCATCGTACATCTCTTCTGAGACGATATAGCCCAGAGCAGCATACATGAACTGTTCAGAGAGCTGATGGTCATCGTTTCCCGTGCCGACGAGATCCAACGCAGTTCTCTGCAGGTTCTCAGGATAGAAATAGGTCTCACTGTACTGTCGCACAGGTGACCAGGCGGCAACCGAAGCAAGACGCCATGAGAGATACGAGTTCAGGTCTGTCAGAGAGAGCTCTGCCTCATAGCTCACCTTTCGTGCTGAGAACAGGGAACCGAAGATTCTGCCCGGTACTGAGACGGTGCCGAGGGAACGATCCTCGAAGTAGGGCTTGGTCACTACCAGCGTATGATCCCCCTTGGGAACGAAGACCGGCTGTGAGGAATCCCCTGCATAGATCCCATCTACCCAGAGAGCTCCCTGGGGTACGTTGGTCTCCACGGTGATGAGTGCACCATTGTGCAGGATGCCCGGGAGGATCAGGATGGCAAACAGGAGGAGCATAACGGCAAGGATATAGAGAACGGGAATATAGCGCACAGGCTGTATACCGAAGATCGGCTTGAGGATGACCCGGTCTTCGGTGGTGATATCTGGTTTCTTCATAAGTGGTAGATTATCGCTGTGGTATTAACTTGTCAACCGAAAGCTATTATGATAGGTTTTATTCAATGAAAATCACAAGCGAAAGACTGGTACTGTGGACCGAAGCAGGTCTCACACGACGAAAGGCGAAGAAACGGATCGTCCAAGAGAAGAATAGACAGAAAGGGCCGATACGTGAATGGATCGAAGCTATCCTCTGGGCCGTGATGATCGTGTTCCTGATCAATCAGTTCATCTTCCAGCTCTATCAGATACCCTCATCCTCCATGGAGGATACCCTGCTGATCAAGGACCGGGTCTTTGTCAACAAGGCGATCTTCGGTCCCGAACTCTATCCTGGAGGACCGAAGATCTTCGATGCGGTCCGGCCCTCCCGCGATGATATCATCATCTTCCAGAATCCCGAGTATGTCTCGAGGGGACCGGTGTTCGATGTGATGAACCGGGTGATCTATATGATCACCCTCTCTCTGGTGAACATCGACAAGGATGAACAGGGGAATCCCCGGGCCCAGCTCTATGTGAAACGGGCACTCGGATACGGAGGGGATACCATCAGCTTCGAACAGGGAGATATCTCCATACAGCCTGCCGGATATGAGCAGGCAGTGACAGAAGAGCTCTTCAGATCAGAGGCGGATCTGCCGGTCCACCATAAACGACTGTTCACCGAAGATGATTATACGGCGTTCACCGCCTATGCACAGGTGCAGGCCTATACGAAAGAGAACATCCAGATCTCATCACAGCTGCAGCAGCAGGCAGCCCCGGCCGGTTCGGGACTGAGAGATTACCTGCATATCTACAAGAGCTTCTATGACCTGAGAGCAAAGATCTCCCCGCACGATCCTACCGTCCGATCAGAACTCGCCCGCTACGATAACGGCTTCTACATACCCGAGGGGTATATCCTGCCCATCGGTGATAACCGTGACAACTCGGGAGACGGCAGGTATTTCGGACCGGTGGCTGAATCAGAGATGCTCGGAAAAGCCTACTTCAGATTCTGGCCCCTCAACCGTATCGGTCTTCTGCATTGAGTATGATCATCAGTGCCCTGGAACAGGCACGTGATTTTGGACAGCTCTCTCTGTATATACACATCCCGTTCTGTGCCCGAAAATGTGACTACTGCGATTTCTATTCCAGGACTGATATGACCGGGGAACTCCTTGATGCCTACAGTGATCACCTCTGCCGTGAGATCTCGTTCATCACCGACAGATACCCCCTCCCGTTCACCAGCGTGTTCATCGGCGGTGGTAATCCCGGCCTTCTTGGACCGAAGCGGCTGCAGAGGATCCTGAAGGCCTCCCACAGACACGGAAGACCTGCAGAGTGTACGATCGAGATCAACCCTGAATCGATCGATGTGACCCTGCTCACATCAGCGATCGGATGGTAGACCGGCTGAGTATCGGGGTACAGTCACTCAAGCAGAAGAATCTGCAGATGCTCGGGAGGAATGCCACTGCAGAGCAGACGATCGAAGGGCTCAGACGATTCCAACCGCTGCGGGAGCACTTCTCTTTGAACATCGATCTGATCCAGGGAGTTCCGTCACAACATGCCGATGATACCCTCGAAGACATAACAGAACTCCAGAGCCTGCTGCACCCCGACCACTTCTCGATCTATGATCTGATCATAGAAGAGGGAACGCCGCTGCATACACGGGTTGCAGCTGACAGCTCCATCGAGACCGATGTGAACGGTAATGTCCTGATCTCCTGCAGCGACGTGAGACCGCTGTTGAGCTCCCTCGGGTTCTCCCGCTATGAGATCGCCAACTATGCGAAAGAGAGCAGGCAGTGTCTGCATAATCTGCACTACTGGCAGCTGCTGCCCTATCTGGGCATCGGTGCTGGAGCGAGCTCCACCCTCTATACCGATACGAACGTACTCCGGCTGCACGGCAGAGAGAATCTGCACGCCTATGCATATGAAAGTTCATCCTTCAGTGATACTATATATGAGATAGAGAAGCTCAGTGCGCAGGAGTTCCTCGAAGAGATCCTGCTCATGGGTCTGAGAACCACTGCAGGAGTATCGCTGCACAGGCTGCGTGACTGTTTCGGCTGCGATCTGCAGGATATCCTGAAGCAGAGTCTGCCGGCCTGGGAGGCCAGGGGATGCCTGCAGATCTTCGATGACTATCTCAGTCTGACAGAAAAAGGTATGGATCTGTTGAATTCGATCCTCATAGATATGTTTATGGATATTGAATCCTTCAGCGGTACCCTTTTACTGGCACTTGACACCGATTTTTAAGCTGTGATAGGTTTCACTACGACTGTACATCAGGAAATAGATACGATTCTAAGGAGACCATATGTCTGGACATAGTAAATGGGCATCAATCAAGCACAAGAAAGGCGCAATCGATGCAAAACGAGGGAAGATATTCACCAAACTCATTCGTGAGATCACCGTAGCCGCGAAGATCGGCGGTGGGGAGATCGAAGCGAACCCCAGATTGCGTACTGCTGTGCTCAAGGCTAAAGCTGAGAATATGCCTAAAGACAATATCGCCAAAGCCATCAAGAAGGGTACCGGTGATATGGAAGGTGTCGAATACACCGAACTCACCTATGAAGGCTATGGTCCCGGTGGAGTCGCCATCATGATAGAGGCACTGACTGACAACAAGAACAGGACAGCTGCCGATGTCCGGAGTACCCTCTCGAAGAACGGCGGGAACCTTGGTGAATCAGGCTGTGTCTCCTACCTGTTTCAGAGAAAGGGCATCATCTCATACGACAGTGCGACCTATGACGAGGAACAGCTGTTCGAACCTGCTCTGGAAGCGGGAGCAGAGGATGTGAAGAACGAGGGAGATGTCATCGAAGTACTCACCGAACCCGACAGCTTCGGTGAGGTACTCGACGCTCTGCAGGAACAGGGCTTTGAAGAGAGCTCTGCTGAAGTCGCTCTGATCTCCGATACCATGGTGAGCCTCGAACACGACAAGATCACCAAAGCCCTCAGACTGATCGATCGACTTGAGGACCTTGATGATGTGCAGACCGTCTCCACCAATCTGGATATCCGGATGATTATGAACCTGAAGAATAGGGGATGATGATACTAGGGATCGACCCGGGGATCGCGAATCTTGGCTGGGGTGTGGTGAGTACCGGCTCCGGTCGTCTCCACTGTGAAGCCTACGGCCATATGAAGACGACAGCCGATGCTCCTGTAGAGAATCGGATCCAGGAACTCGCAGGTCTGTGCAATGATCTGTTCACCACCTATCCGATCGATCAGATGAGCATTGAAGACATCTATTATTTTCAGAACAAGAGCAGTGCCATAACGGTGGCAAAAGTCATCGGCGCACTCTACTATGTGGCATCACTGCAGCAGGTCGCGGTCACTACCTATTCACCGCTGCAGATAAAGACCACCATCACCGGCTTCGGCAGGGCCGAGAAGCTGCAGATCCAGGAGATGGTCAGAGTCCTTCTTGGACTTCCCTCCATCCCCAGACCTGATCATGCCGCCGATGCCCTGGCGATCGCCATCTGCCACTATACCCAGAGAGAAGGTAAGGAAAGGTTGGGAATCTATGATTGATGCGATTCACGGTGAACTTCTTCGCGTCGAGACCAACACAGTGGTCATCGGTACTCCGAGTATCGATTTCGCCTGTACCGTCTCATCGACTACCAGCTCGATGCTGGGGAACCTTGGTGCCGAAGACCGGCAGTCAGTCCACCTGTATACCCATCTCCATCACAAGGAAGATGTGATGCAGCTCTTCGGTTTCGCCACTCGAGATGAACGCACGATGTTCTTCGAAGTGACGAAGGTCCAGGGCATCGGACCGAAGCAGGCAGTGAAGATCCTCTCGGGTATCTCTGTACGGGACCTGGCAGTAGCGCTGGATGCAGGCGATATCGATCGACTCACGCAGATCCCGGGACTCGGGAAGAAGACCGCACAGAAGATGATCCTTGCCCTCAGGAGCAAGCTCGATCTCTTCTCTGAGGAGATCCCGGTACAGCAGAGCAGCGGTAACCTGCCTCCGCTGTGCATGGAGATGCTCCATGCCCTGACCGAGATGGGTTATGACAAGAGACTTGCAAAGATCGCCGTCACTGAAAGTTATCAGGAACTGTCTGAGACAGTCACTGATGATCGAACTCTGGAAGAGAGACTCTTCAAAGCCTCTATCATCAGGTTGGCATAATGGAAGAACGCATCGTCACCAATCAGGAACATACGCTTGATCAGAAGCTGCAGGATGACCTGATACGACCGAAGTTCCTCAAGGACTTTCAGGGTCAGCAGGAACTCAAAGATAATCTGAAGATCTTCATCACCGCCTCGAAGGACCGTGAGCAGACGCTCGATCATGTCTTCATCAGCGGTCCCCCGGGACTGGGAAAGACCACACTGGCCTCCATCATCGCCAATGAGATGGACGCCGAGATCAAGATGACATCAGCACCTGCGCTGGAGAAACCCAAAGACCTCGCAGGGATCCTCACTACGATCAAAGAGGGCAGCATCTTCTTCATCGATGAGATCCACCGGCTCCGTCCGGTCCTCGAGGAGATGCTCTACATCGCGATGGAGGATTTTGAGATCGACTGGGTCATCGGGCAGGGTCCTGCTGCACGGACGATCAGGGTCCCCATACCGCAGTTCACCATGATCGGCGCGACTACCAAGGCCGGGAAGGTGGCAGCCCCGCTGTATACCCGGTTCGGGATCACCTCCCGTATCGGATTCTACCAGGAGGAAGAGCTGCAGCACATCATCAGCCGTTCGGCACGGATCATCGGTGCTTCGATCTCGGATGAAGCGGTGGTGACCCTCTCGCGCTGTTCCAGAGGTACTCCCCGTATCGCGAACCGTCTGCTCAGGCGACTGCGCGATTATGCGGAGGTCCTTGGTGATGGCATCATCACCCCTGCGATCGTCACTGATGGTCTTGAACGTCTGGGTATCGATCATCATGGACTCGATGCTCTCGATATACGCATCCTGGAGACCATCATCGATTTCTATCATGGAGGACCGGTCGGTGCGGAGACCCTTGCGATCAGTGTGGGGGAGGCCATCGAATCCCTCGAAGACTTCTATGAACCCTATCTGATCCAGAAAGGCTATCTGAAAAGGACTCCAAGGGGCCGTATGGTCACTGAAAAAGCATATGAACTGCTTCACAGAAGCAATAAGGAACCACATGAAGACCAGCGACTTCTCTTTTGATCTGCCCGAAGGACTGATCGCACAGTATCCGACCGACAGCCGCGGTACCAGCCGTCTGCTGGTGCTCGATAGACATACCGGAGAACGGACTCATACCGATATCGGACATCTGGCAGAGCTCATCCCGGAAGATGCCTTGCTGGTGATCAACAACTCCAAGGTCCGTAAAGCCCGGGTCTCGCGAAGACAGCCTTCGAAGGTCAGGTGGAGTTCCTCTTTCTCGAGCAGCTCGATCAGAGACGATGGAAGACCATCGTCACCAAATCGAAACGACAAAAAACCGGCAGGACCTACACCTTCGCAGGGGGGATCACTGCTGAACTGACAGAGGATCTGGGATCTGAGAAGATCATCACCATGAGCGAACCCCTTGATGAGGAGTTCTTCCTCCATTATGGACATATGCCGCTGCCTCCCTATATCAAACGTGAGGATGAGTTCCTCGATGACAGCCGGTATCAGACCGTCTATGCGAAGGAGATCGGATCTGTGGCAGCTCCCACAGCCGGACTGCATGTCACCCGGCAGATCATCGATGAACTGAAGGCCAAAGGGGTCAGGATCACAGAAGTGACCCTCCACGTGGGACTTGGCACCTTCCTGCCGATCAGAAGTGATGATATCCACGATCATGCGATGCATACCGAAGAGTATGAGGTCTCCGCTGAGTCAGCTGAGCTGATCAATCAGTACAAACGTGAGGGACGACCGATCTATGCGGTAGGGACCACTTCAGTGAGGACTCTCGAAGCGGCTTATGATGATGCGACGGCTCAGGTGCGCGCGGGGCGAAGGTCTACCGACATCTTCATCAAACCCGGCTATACCTTCAAGGTCATCGATGCCCTGCTGACGAACTTCCATACCCCCGAATCGACGCTGCTGATCCTTGTCAGTGCTCTGGCTGGAAAGGATAACATCTTCGCAGCCTATGCAGAGGCGATCGAGCAGCAGTACCGCTTCTTCTCCTACGGGGATGCGATGCTCATCCGCTGATCGACGAACGCGGTGATCTGCCGGTGGATCTGATCGATCGGCAGCCTCCCGTCGATCCGGCAGAACATGATCTGCTCGGAGATCTCAGAGAACATCTGTTCATAGTTCTCATAGACAGCCTGCTGGAAGTGTTCATGTTCGAAGATATCGCGTGAATCTCTACTGGTATCAATACGCTTGAGGCATTCTGATACAGGTGTGTCTATATAGATGATGATCATCGGGTGCGGGTAGGGCGCATTGTAGGAGAGTACATCCTCTTTCGGGACGTCTACCGCCTGGTAGGCTACCGATGAATAGAAGTACCGGTCGGAGATCACGAGATCATGATCCCTGAGCTGTTCGAGCATGCCCTGTTCGCCATAGAGATGGTCATGACGGTCAGCTGCATAGAGCATGGCCAGGGCGTGATGAGTCACTGTGGCGGATCCCGAGAGGATCTCACGGATCAGTCTTCCGATCGGCCCGTCTGTGGGTTCACACGTGAGAAAGACGCTCCTGCCCGTTGAAGTGAGATGGTCGGACAGCAGTCTCGCCTGAGTCGTGGTACCGGCACCATCGAGCCCTTCGAAGACGATGAAGTTATCAAGTATGTTCATATCCGTAGTTATAGACTTTTTTTCAGGCTGCTGCTACTGCCCGATCACCCCTTCTGATCATTTCGTCCCTGTGAGATACATCAAGATTATCTACTTTTTTTCACATGTAACAAAAAAGAGTGCAGTTTACATAACAGAGTGCTATGCGTATAATAGAACGGACGTATTCACAAAAGGAGTTTTAAACACATGCGGAATATCAGCACGTTCTCAAAAGGCGGTGTGCATCCAGCAGACCGCAAAGAACTGACATGCACTAAAGAGATCGTACGTCTTCCGACCCCCAAGCACATCATCATACCATTCTCTCAGCATCTGGGTGTACCGGCCAACCCAATCGTCAAGAAGGGTGATATAGTCGCAGCAGGTGATAAGATCGGTGAAGCTGCCGGTTTCATCTCGGCAGATATCCATACCCCTGCAGCTGGGACTGTGTCAGAGATCAAAGAGATCTTCCTGCCGAACGGCATGTATACGAAAGCTGCGGTCATCGCAGTAGATGAGACGGGTTCGTTGGAGCTTACTGAGAAGAGAGACTGGAAGACCATGGATCCCCACCAGATGGTCGCTGAGGTGAAGGATCTGGGGATCGTCGGGATGGGAGGAGCGACGTTCCCCGCGAATGTCAAGTTCTCCGTGCCGAAAGGGAAGAAAGCAGAGTATGTCGTGATCAACGGCGTAGAATGTGAACCCTATCTGACCTCTGATCATCGGATCATGCTGGAGAAGGGCCTTGAAGTACTCGAAGGTGCCTGATCATCGCGAAGATGGTCGGAGCTCCAAAGGTCTATATCGGGATCGAGAACAACAAGAAAGATGCCATGGAGCATCTCGAATCGCTGATCACAGCACATCATCTGCCGATTGAGATCCAGCCGCTGAGACTCAAGTACCCCCAGGGAGATGAGAAACAGCTGTTGAAAGCCGTTATCGGAAAAGAGGTTCCCTCAGGAGCTCTTCCTATCGATATCGGGGCTGTGGTGAGTAATGTCGGGACGGCACAGGCGCTCTATCAGGCTATCGTCTATCGAAAGCCTCTGATCGAACGTGTGGTCACGGTCACCGGAGATGCGATCAGAGACCCCGGTAACTTCCTGGTCACGATCGGGACCCCCATCCAGGATCTGATCGATGCCTGCGGAGGATTCAGGGAACAGCCGGTGAAGATGGTCGCAGGTGGACCCATGATGGGATTCGCCTTCTATGACCTGCAGACGCCGGTGATGAAGGGGACATCCGGAGTGCTTGCACTCACGGCGAAAGAGTCGAGGAAAGAGGTCTCCACCTCCTGCATCTCCTGTGGAAGGTGCGTTGCAGCCTGTCCCATGGGTCTGCAGCCGACCAGGCTGTATAAGAACATCTCTGCAGGGAACTATACCGAATCTCTTGGACTCGGACTGCTCGACTGCAAGGAGTGCGGCTGCTGCGCCTATGTGTGCCCGGCAAAGCTTCCTCTGGTGCAGGGAATGAGACTGGGAAAGAACATGTCAAGGAAGATGAAAAAATGAGCGAAGAGAACATCATGTACAGAATAGAGAGCTCGCCTCAGATCCGACATGCCGATTCGACTGCCCGCATCATGTGGTCTGTCGTCCTGGCGCTGCTGCCGGCGGGCATATGGAGTGTGGTCAATTTCGGCCCTATGTGCTGGCGGTGATCGCAGTCTCTGTCATCACCGCAGTGGTGCTGGAGTACCTGCTTGCCCGACTGATGGGGAGATCGACCATACAGGACGGCAGTGCCGTACTTACCGGTCTGCTGATAGCCTACAACATGCCCCCTGGAGTGGGGCTGTTCATACCGATCATCGCTTCCGCCTTCGCCATCGCCGTGGTGAAGTGGAGTTTCGGTGGTCTCGGGGCGAACTGGATCAACCCGGCTCTTGCCGGAAGGGTCTTCGTCTTCTTCTCCTGGACAGGAGCCATGACCACCTGGAAGGCTCCGCGATTCTGGAGTGCCGTCGATACGACCTCGGGAGCCACTGTGCTCTCTACCGTGAAGACTCCCTGCTCGATGCAGAGGGGATCATCAGCGGACCTGCCGGTCTGCTCGGTGACCTTGGGTATCAAAGTACCGCGTTCGCCCGACAGGCCGCCTCCTGGTTCTCCGATACGCTGAACATCGGCGTATCACCGATCCATATCGACCTGTTCATCGGAACGGTCCCCGGATCCCTCGGAGAGGTCTCAGCACTGCTGCTGATCCTCGGCGGGATCTATCTTGCTGCGAAACATATCATCACCTGGCATACCCCGATCTCCTATATCCTCTCCTTCAGCCTTCTGATCTGGATCTTCGGCGGTGTGCAGTATGGTACCGGTCTGTTCTCAGGTGATGTACTCTTTCACCTGTTCAGCGGCGGCATGATGCTCGGAGCATTGTTCATGGCAACCGATATGGTCACCAGTCCGACGACCTATGCGGGTATGATCATCTTCGGCATCTTCACGGGATTTCTCACCTTCCTCTTCAGGATCTACGGGTCTCTTCCCGAAGGTGTCTCTCTTGCGATCATCATCATGAACATCTTCGTACCCATGATCGATCGCTATATCCAGCCCAGAAGATTCGGCGTGGTGAAACAGAGGAGTCAGGCATGAAACAAATGATATCAATCGGATCCCGGCTGGCGATCATCTGCGCCGTCTCGGCCATCGTACTGGCGCTGGTGAATTCCATCACCGCACCGAAGATCGCCATCTATCAGGAGCAGCTGGTGCAGCAGGCACTCTCTGAAGTCTCGAGCGGGTATACCGTCGGAGAGAAGCAGAGTGCTGATGCACAGCAGATCAACTACTATCATCCTCTCACAGATGGTGATACGGTAGTAGGCTATGTGATCAATCTCACCGCAGCCGGCTACGGCGGGCCCATGACCATGCTCGCCGGTTTCTCGACAGCGGGTGAGACCCTCGCTGCGAAACTCATCCAGAACAGCGAGACTCCCGGACTGGGAAAGAAAGCAGAATCGAGTGAGTACATGCAGATGTTCGTCGGTACCGGCGGCAGCACGACACTGCCGATAAAGAAATCGGATCTTCCGGATGCTACTGCTGATTCGATCAGTGGTGCGACCATCACCTTCAGCGGAGTCGCAAAGGCTCTGCTCGCCGGCTCGCAATTCGCCATCGAACTGGGAGGTATGCGATAATGTGGAAAGAACTTACCAAGGGGATCTTCAAGGAGAACCCCATATTCATCATCGTACTCGGACTCTGTCCCGCTCTGGGGGTCTCGACCCAGGTCGTCAATGCCCTGGGCATGGGTGCCGGTGTCATCTTCGTGCTCGTGAGTTCGAACATCTTCGTCTCCCTGCTCAAGGATTTTATCCCGAACAAGGTGAGGATACCTGCATACATCGTGATCATCGCATCGTTCGTCACGATCGTCGAGATGGTCATGCATGCCTATGCCCCATCGCTGTTCAAGAGCCTCGGGGTCTTCGTCCCCCTGATCGTCGTGAACTGTCTGATCCTCGGAAGGGCAGAGGCGTTCGCGAACAAGAACACGGTCTGGTCCTCGATCCTTGATGCGATCGGTATGGGGATCGGCTTCACCTTGAGCCTGATCCTCATCGCACTGATCCGCGAGGTGTTCGGCTCGGGAACGATAACCCTGTTCGCCATGGGAGATTTTGACGGTGTCATCCGTATACCGGTCCTGTATGCAGCACCTATGAGAGTACTGAGCCTGTCAGCAGGAGCCCTGCTGGTCATGGGATATCTAAAAGCATTCTTCAACTGGTATGCTTCACGAGGGAGGGCTTGATCAGATGTCATATATCGCAATCATCATAACATTCGTATTCATCAACAACTTCATCCTGACTCAGTTTCTCGGTCTGTGCCCGTTCATCGGGGTATCGAAGAACATCGAGTCAGCCGTCGGTATGGGATTCGCCGTGACCTTCGTCATGGCGATAGCCTCTGTGGTGACCTGGCTGGTCTACTACTATATTCTCATCCCCCTCGGATTGACCTACCTGCAGACGATCACCTTCATCCTGGTCATCGCATCGCTGGTCCAGCTCGTGGAGATGATCGTGCAGAGAATATCACCGCCGCTGTATAAGGCCCTTGGTATCTTCCTGCCTCTGATCACCACCAACTGCGCCGTACTCGGTATCGCATTGATCAATGTCACCAGTCGTACAACCTGCTCGAAAGCTTCATCGCCGGCATCTCCGCCGGTCTCGGTTTCCTGCTCGCTATCGTACTGATGGCGAACATCAGGGAGAGACTTGAACTCGAACAGGTTCCCAAACCCTTCAAAGGAGTCCCTATCGCCTTCATTTCCGGAGGACTGATGGCACTTGCCTTCATGGCATTCGATAAGGCCCTTCTGACGAATCTACTAGGATAGGTGTAAAGATGATATTAAACATACTATATGCGTTTCTGACTGTCTCGATCCTCGGAGGCGCTCTGGGCATCGGCCTGGCGTACGCATCGAAGAAGCTGGCAGTCAAAAAAGATGAGCGGGTGGAGGCTGTAGAAGAGGCCCTGCCCGGAGCGAACTGCGGAGCCTGCGGGTATGCAGGCTGTGCCGCATACGCAGAGGCCATCGTGAACGAAGAGGCTGACATGACCCTCTGTGCTCCCGGTGGTCCTGATACTGCTGCCAAGGTGGCTGCGATCATGGGTGTAGAAGCACAGGGCGGCAATGCGAAGAAGATGGTCGCCCGGGTCCACTGCTACGGGAACGAGGAGACCACCACGAAAGCGTTCGCCTATGAAGGACTGCAGGATTGTAATGCGGCCTACGCGATGTTCAAAGGTGATAATGGTTGTAAGTACGGTTGTCTGGCTCTGGGCAGCTGTATCGCCGTCTGTCCGGTGAATGCGATCACCAAACGTGAAGATGGCAGGATATATGTCGACAAAGATGTTTGCATTAGTTGCCGAAAATGTGTTACTGTCTGTCCTACCGGAGTCATGAAGATGATCCCGTATGATGCGGAGTACTATATCGCCTGTAATTCAAAGGATAAGGGCGGTGCGGTCAAGAAAGTCTGCAGCGTCGGGTGCATCGGTTGTAAGATATGTGAGAAGAAGTTCCCTGATGCAGGGTTCACCGTCAAAGATTTTCTTTCTGAGATCGATTATACCATCGCAGCACAGGGACAGGATGGGGCAGCTGCCGCCTGTCCGGTAGACTGCATACGGGTGACGGACTAAGATAAGAAGAAGGTACCAGTACTATATGGGTCAAAAGAAGTTGATACTTGGTTTCTATGATCAGAAACCATTGGGAACCAGATTGGAAGATTATGAATTCAGCCTGTACTCGTGTTATAAACCTCTTTTGACCTATCTCTACACGAATCCGGAGATCCGGATCGCTCTCTATCTCTCGGGACCATCTATGAATGGCTCGAGAGTGATTACCCTGAGATAAACATGCTGATCTCTGATATGGTCAAGCGAAAGCAGATCGAACTGCTTACCGGGGGCTTCTATGACCCGATCCTTCAGATCATCCCGAATAAGGACCGGACCCTTCAGATAGAGATGACTACCACGCTGCTGCGCAAGCGCTTCGGCTACCGGCCGCGCTGCGGGTGGATCAGTGAACAGGTATGGAACCCGGTACTGATCAATACCCTCTCGTTATGCGGCATCAAGAGTATGATCCAGTTTCATACCAGTGTCAGGGAGAACCCCTACTATATGCAGGAGATGGGTAAGACCATAACCATCTTCCCGGTAGACACCGCCCTCAGCACTGCTCTGCTGGGTAATGCACTCGATGAGTTTCATCATCTTATCTCGATAAAGGCGAAAAAGGAGTCTGTGTCTCATATCACGCTCATGCTCGATATGAACAAGATCATCTCCAATTCCATCATCGAGACCAAGAACAATATCGTCGAGCTGTGCAAGGTGTTCAAAGATACCTGTGAGATGTATGAGATGACATCAGCACTTATCACAGATGAGACCTTCGAGGAGCCGATCGTGCAGGACTATCTGCCCTACGGCTGGTACAAGGATCAGAATACCCAGAACACCGTACATTTCAACGAACTGTTCATCAAGTACCCTGAGATCCAGCGTCTGTACGGGAAGCTCCTGTTCGTGTCGCGATTGATCCCCGGGATCAAAAAAGAGAAATCACTGAAGAAGCTGGCGATCAAGGAACTGCTGAAGGCTGAATCGTTCGGCGGATTCTCGATCTCTCAGAATGGCGGGATGTATCAGAACTACCTGAGAAAGCGCAACTATCACCATCTGATCGAAGGGGAGAAGATCTCACGGGAGAAAGGGGTCTTCTCTACCTCCATCACGATGTATGACATGGATCTTGATACCGAGGATGAGGTGATCTACCGGGGGAAGAACATCACTACCGTCTTTGATCGTATCGGCGGGTCCATGATCGAATTGGACTATCTGGTGAATTCCTGGAACTATCTCGATACCTTCGTCGGTCATAGCGATGATCTGACTCGCAGGAGCATCCCCTCCATGCCCGATGGTATCTGTCAGAACACCTTCACTGATCTGTTCGTCTATCCTGAAGCACAGAGTGCCTGTTATGATAAATATTCGGATGCAGGGGTCCTGACCCTCGAAGGCGAGAGCTATGAGCTCGGGAGATTCGACAAAGACAAGAAACAGGTGGCCTTCTCCTTCACCACTACCGGTCTGACAGGCATCGACTCGATCGAGATCGAGAAGCTCTATACCTGTCATACCAATACCATCCAGGTGGATTATCGTATCAGGAACTGCGGCAGGACCAGAGTACAGTGCAAGTTCGGTTCAGAGCTGAATCTTTCGTTTTCCGGTGATACCGATGACCTGGTCGAATTCCATTCATCTGATGCCAATCATGTCAAGAAGATGGGACCGCAGGAGTTCACCATGAAGAACGTCAAACAGCTGCGTATCTCTGATCTGAACAAGAAAGCGATGGTATCCATCCTGGCAGAAAAACGGTATCATATGATCAGGCAGAACTACTCGACTACCATCAGTACCCTGATGGGCGAAGAGGATATCTATCAGTTCACCCGTATCCTGCCGCTGTGGGAGCTGGATCTCAGACCTGGAGAGCAGTGGGAGAATCAGATAGCCATACGAATCGAGAAATTACGATAAGCAGGTGTAGCACATGATACACCAAAAGGAGAACACTATGCTGAATGACTATACACTGCGGCTGGAAGCCGTTGAGAAGGAAACGCTTGATACCTGGGGGCGACTTTGACCCGGATTCGAAGCAACAGAGACTCGAAGAACTGGAGAAGCTGACACAGGACCCGTCGTTCTGGAATGACAAGGAGACCGCAGAGAAGACCTATGCTGAGATCGCTTCTATCAGGGATGAGCTGGAACCCTGGAATGATATCATCGCACAGATCGCGGAGACCAGAGAGTTCCTGATGCTCCTCGAAGAGGAGTTCGATGAACAGACCGCACAGGATGTCGGTACGACCCTCGAGACGATCGAGACCCGTTTCGAACAGTTGAAGATCGCTTCCCAGCTGCATGAGATCTATGACAGGAACAATGCCTTCATGACCATACACTCAGGTGCAGGAGGGACAGAGGCCTGTGACTGGGTTCATATGCTGCTGCGCATGTATACCCGATGGTCTGAGAGAAGTGAGTTCACGCTGAAGATCCTCGATATGCTCGAAGCCGAGGGAGGGATCAAGTCGGTGACCGTACAGCTTGACGGTAAGCATGCCTACGGCTATCTCAAAGGCGAGAGCGGTATCCATCGGCTGGTCCGTATCTCACCGTTCGATCAGCAGAAGCGCAGACACACCTCATTCGCTTCGGTCTTCGTCTCCCCGGTGATCGAGGAGGACATCGATGTCACGATCAAGCCGGAAGATATCCGAGTCGATACCTACAGAGCTTCCGGTGCCGGCGGGCAGCATGTCAACAAAACTGATTCCGCGGTACGCCTCACCCATCTCGAATCAGGGATCGTGGTGCAGTGTCAGAATGAGCGAAGTCAGCACAAGAACAGGGCCATGGCCATGAAGGTGCTGACCTCCAGACTGTATGAGTATTACCGACAGCAGAATGAGGAAGAGCAGTCAAAACATTCCATGGAGAAGAAAGAGATCTCCTGGGGGCATCAGATCAGATCCTATGTGTTCCAGCCGTACACCATGGTCAAGGATCACAGGACTGGACTGCAGATCGGTAATATCCAATCGGTCATGGATGGGAATATCGACCCCTTCATCGAAGCATATCTGACATGGAGAATAGAGTAGTCTCCCACAGGCAGCTGCTGCTGGTGCACATCGTACTCATGATGTGCATCATGGCTGCTGCCGGGGCACAGCAGGCACCCCGTACCGGGCTGCTCCCGATCTTCAGTCGGCAGACTGAAGACCAGCGTAGCCTGGAACTGCTGTATACCGATCATATCTACGAACAGGTATACCGTCGTGCCGCTGACCTGTTCACCAGTGAAGCCTTTTCCCGCATCTATCACTCAGAAGACCAGGCCCTGCACAGGAGCTGGTCCCCCTGTACGATGAAGGGCAGGCTCTGTTTACCGACGAGCTCCTCTTCTCTCTTGATCAGCCCCCTGTGGCCGCCTATATCATGAAGCGATATGACCTGGAACAGCTGGTCTATGGGCGTTTTCGTACCATAGATTCGGTATCGATCATCGAACTCTTCCTCATGGGAGAGGATGCTCAGCCCGAACGGATCTATTCCCGGATCATCACTGCAGAACAGCTTCCTGTGGTCACCGAAGAACTGCTTATCATGCTGGTGGAGCGCTTGACCGGGAAGCAGACCGGTGCACTGAGCATCTCCGGCTCCCCTCAAGATATGCTCAGCCTCCAGATCGACGGGTTGACGGTCTCTGTTGACGATACGGTCCTGCAGGTCCTGCCCTACAGCTCCTATAGAATCGATATCAGGCTGCAGGGCCGTACGATCGACAGCACCACGGTGCTCATCGATCAGGATCGGCAGCAGCTTGCCGTGAGACTGCAGGAGCCGGTCACCGAACAGTTCTATATCTCATCGCTGCCGGGAGGGCCTCATTATACGTCGAGGCAGAACCGATCGGTACCTCAGGGATGCTCTACACGTTCGACAGCGCCCAGGACCGGCTCCTGACTGCAGAGCTCCCAGGGTACATCCCTGAACATATCAGGTTGTCAGAAGCAGCCCCTGGGGAACTCACGATCGCTCTCCGACCTGATTGGATGAGCCGTACCAGCCAGATCGAGGTGGGAAAACGTGCATGGTATTCCTCATTAGGAGTATGTATTGCTTCATTGCCTATTTCAATTCTATCAAAGTTTTTATATGATACCACAGGTGATCCTCTCTGGAAGCTCACCTACGGTGTCGGTGTGAGTTTGAACATCACTTCAGCGATGGTATCCCTGAGAGATCTTATTGATTACTACCATCGAATAGATTAACACAGCATATATAAGGAATTGGTATCTATGAAAAACTTCTTCGGTAAACGCATAGCCTCCCTGTTCAGCAGGAATGTCATGGATGAGAGCTTCTTCGAAGAGCTTGAAGATACGCTCATCGAAGGGGATCTCGGAACACAGATCACCTTCGATCTCTCTGAGCACATCCGCAGGATCGTAAAGAAACAGCGATTGGATCAAAGTGGCATGCTCCTTGAGATGAAGGCGCTGCTCGAGCCGTACGTCAGTACCATCGATCTCTCCATCCCGAAGCAGGACACGCCGATGATCTTTCTGGTGCTGGGCGTCAACGGGGTAGGGAAGACGACATCTATCGCAAAGATGTCACACTGGTACCAGAAGCAGGGATACACTACGGTCCTCAGTGCCGCAGATACCTTCAGGGCTGCTGCGATCGATCAGCTGTCCCTGCATGCTCAGCGGCTGGGGACCAGGATCGTCAAACAGTCCCCGGGATCTGATCCCGGTGCGGTCATCTTTGATTCCATCGATAGCGCGATCGCACGGAAAGAGCATCTGATCCTCGCTGATACCGCCGGCAGGATGCATACCAAAGAGCATCTGCTCAGAGAGCTGCAGAAGATCGACAAGATCGTCGCAGCCAAACTGCCAGGAGCTAACTACAAGAAGATCCTGGTCATCGATGCGACGACCGGACAGAATGGTGTCAGACAGGCTGAGCTGTTCCATGAGACCGTGGGACTCGATGCCATCGTGCTGACCAAGTATGATTCAGCTTCCAAAGGCGGGAGCATCATCCAGATCGGGAAGAACCTTCATATACCCATAGCTTTCGTGGGAGTCGGGGAGGGGTATGATGATATCATGCCTTTCGATCGGGATACGTTCCTCAATACGCTCATAGGATTGGAATGAACATCCGACAGGCTGCAGGGATCCTGCTGCTGCTCAGTCCCGCTGTCTTCGCAGCGGAGGATACCTACTATATCTCGAACTCGATCGGTCAGGACGTCGAACGTATCTCTGAAGTGGATCTGTATGATCCTGCGACAGCCTCCGGCTATATCCTCAAACACTCGGCAGCTGACGAACAGAAGAGCATACGGACGTTGAGCAGAAACAGGGAACCACTCTGGGAAGAGGTCAGGACTGACAGGGGGGTCCATACCCATATCCTTCGGACTGACCCGGAGGGGAACATCCTGCAGGAGAGTCACTATACCAATGGGCTGATCACCAGTGAACACATCAGTACCGGTGGGGTCACGATCGAGACCGATTATCAGTATACCCCAAGATCCAGGCTGAGCAGCACGCTGCAGCACAGCGGGGAGGGCTCTGCCCGAACCCGCTACTTCATCGGTGATTCTGGGGGACTCTCTGGTCTCATGATCGAGAGGACCGATGGGCAGCAGGAACTGCTCGAGCAGATCGTACTGTTCGATCGGTCAGCAGGGACTGCTGCGATCGGTACCAGTGATGCCTACCGGATGACAATCACCCGGGAGGATGAACTTCTGATGTATGAATACCGGCAGGGAGACCTGATCTATCAGGAGATCAGAGCCGAAGGGGATGACGGCTTTCAGAGGATCGATTCCTATGACCACCTGCTCGACAGGTCCCGCCGGCAGCTCATCGATACGGACTCAGGTCTGATCGTACAGGAGACCATCGGTTCGAAGGATGCCCCGGACGTGCGTCTGATGACCTATGACTATGATCCGCAGGGGCGGCTGATGACCAAAATGGTGCTGCAGGATGAGAAGCGAACCGTGCATGAGTACGAGTATGTGGATGAAGAGACTGTTGAAACGATCGGTATTGATGGTATAGTGAATAAGATCATCACCTATGAGCGAACAGGGGAGCGGAACGAACAGCTCTATCTTGATGGCGTGTTCTATGCGACTGTTCACTACGGTGAGGACAATACGATACTGAAGGTGACCTATGCCGATGAATAGAGAGGGAACGAGCTCTTCGTGGCTCATGTTCGTCATGCACAGATATCTCACGGGAAAAAGCAACAGACGCTATATGTCTTCGCTGTTCACGATCATGGGCATCACCATCGGCTTCATCACCATCTTCGTGATCATCGGTATCATGAACGGACTGCAGAGTGGTTATCTGGAAGATCTCATTGAGATCCAATCCTTTCATCTGCAGATATCAGTTGACGATCAGACCGATCCTAGTGAGATACGATCGGCAGTCCTGTCCCATCCTGGGGTCTCCTCTGCCGTGCAGTATCTCGATACCAATGCGCTGCTCGAGTATGGAGACCGGCAGTACTACCCCTGCATCCTGCGGGGAGTCGAAGATGACATCTTCACCACCGATGAGGGGTTCCTCGAACATACCTCTCTTGATGACGGATTGATCACACGACTGGGCGTGCGGGAACTGATCGTCAGTGATCATATGAGACAGATGCTCTATGCCATCCCGGGAAGTACTATGAACATGATGCTCATGGGAGTGGGGAAAGTGGTCCCTCACGTTCCCATCACCTTCGAGAGTTTCATTGCCGGAGTCTACCGCAGTGACTTTCCCGATATCGATTCAGGCTTCATCTTCACCTCTCTGGAGACCCTCAAGCTCCTTCTGCCCCAGCAGAGACCTCTGCTCGGGATTAAGCTCACCGACCTCGATACGCTGGAAACGACGGCCGAAGATCTGGCTCTGATCACGGGAGTCGAGACGGTCACGACCTGGAAGGAGGCCAACGAGTCCTTCTATGCTGCACTGATGATCGAGAAGTATGGTATGATGCTGCTGCTCAGTCTGATCTTCCTGGTGGTGATCATGAACGCCAAGACCTCCTTCGAGAAGTATGTCTTCCATAAGAAGGATGACATAGGTATCCTTCGCTCTCTTGGAGCATCACGGGGGGAGGTCTATACGATCTTTCTGCTGCAGGGCTCTCTCATCGTCCTCACAGGCATCCTGCTTGGTTCTCTGCTGGGGTATCTTACCGCATACCATATCAATGAGATCATTCGGGCTGGAGAGCGGCTGCTGAACTTCCTGTTCGATCGAAGGATGGTCTTTCTGACCTATACCTTCCCGGTGGTCATCGAGATCAGAGAGATGTTCGCGGTAGGGATCGCCATCCTTCTGCTGTCGATCACCAATATGTACTTCGCTGTTGCGACCCTCGTGAAAAAATCACCATTGGAGATCTTGTGGTATGAATGACCAGACAGAACCGGCAATCGATGCGAAAGCAGTGAACAAATCCTATGTAAGCGGTGATACCCATCTGCATGTCCTGAACACTGTGGATTTCTCTCTCTCCAAAGGAGAGTCTGCAGTCATACTTGGTAAGAGCGGCAGCGGTAAGAGCACCTTCCTGCACCTGCTCGGCGGGTTGGACACGGTCGATTCAGGGTCACTGCAGGTTGCAGGCAGACAGCTCGAGCTGCTCAAAGAGCGTGGGCTCGAACGATTTCGTCGCACCTGTATCGGTTTTATCTTCCAGTCCCATTATCTGCTTGATGATTTCACGCTCCTGGAGAATGTGTATCTGCCGGCGGTCATGAGCGGATTTCCCAAGAAGGAGTCCATCGAGTCTGCAAAACAGCTGATCTCTCAGGTCGGATTGTATGATCGAAAGGATCATTTCCCCAGGCGGATCTCAGGCGGGGAGCGGCAGCGGACGGCGGTAGCCCGTGCGTTGATCAATGAACCCGAATTGATCCTGGCAGACGAACCGACGGGGAATCTTGATGAGTATAACTCCCGGATCGTGGAGGATCTGCTCTTCTCCCTGGTAGAGACCTATGCACGATCGATGGTCCTGGTGACCCACGATATCAGCATGAGGTTCCGCGGCACGCAGTCCTATGAACTGTATCTGGGGAAACTGGAGCCATACGTATGATCGGCTCAGGCGGATCGCTGTTCTGGTCGCTTCGGATCCTCGGGATCGGGGCGACCGGGAAGAGGACTCGAAAGAACATATCATGAGTGCGGTGACCGTGGTCGCTCTGTCTGTGATCCCCCTGATCATTGCCATGTTCCTGGTGAACGGGATGACCATCGGTATCACCAGAAAATATATCAATCTTTCGAGCTTCCATGCCCAGGTATACGGTGTGACCGATCCTGCAGCCTTTGCCGCAGAAGCTGAGAAGCTCGAGGGTGCAGCTGAAGCTTTTGAGATCCGGGAAGCCTACAGTCTGCTCTATTCTCAGAACGGATCCTACACTACCATGGTCAAAGCTGCTGAAGCTGCATACTACGACTCTCCTGCATTTCAGGATGAGCTCAGCTTCATCGCTGGCTCCTCGTCTTTCTCCTCTCGTGCTTCGATCATGATCAGCGAGACCATCGCGAATGAACTGGAGGTGACCATCGATGATACGATCGCGGTGGTCACTGTGACCCAGCAGATGGGAGAGACCCGACTGAAACCTGCGATCTTTCTTGTCACAGGCATATTCGCCTCCGGTTACAAACAACTCGATGCACAGCTGGCGTATGTGGATATCGATCAGTCGCAGCGCATCATGAAAGATGATAATCGGTGGTATATGGGCATATTGGCAGAACCGGGCTATGAGAACGACCTGCCCCAGCTGCGACAGAGCCTCATGGGACTCGTCGATGAGCAGGGCAGGGTCGTCTCCTGGGATCAGCTCAACCGAAGTCTCTACAGCAACTTCAGATCTTCAAAGACGATTCTCTATGTCATCATGATCCTGATCATCCTCGTTGCTTCGATCAATATCTCATCTACCTGTATCATCATCATACAGGAGAAGTATCTTGAGATCGGCATGCTCAAATCAGTCGGTGTCGACAACCGTATCCTGCAGAGGACCTTCCTGTACACCTCCCTGCTCATAGGGACGATCGGCGCGGTGATAGGGATCAGCCTCGGTGTGCTCATCAGTCTGCAGCTGCAGCCTCTTCTGGTACTCCTGCAGGATCTGGGGGTCTCGGCACTGGATTTCTATCTCATCGACATCCCGGTGATCTTTCACTGGGATGAGATAGCCCTTGTAGGGATCATGACCATAGCGATCTCCGGATTATCATCGATCCTTCCGTTGAGAAGAGTCAAAAGTATGTTGCCGATACATCTGCTGCAGGAGTAGGTTAGTATACATACAGAAGGAGTATGAACCGAATGGATGGATTTTTCGATTTCATAGAACTCAGAGTCGATGAGAAGCGACTCTCAGATGTCAAGATCTTCGGATTGGATCTGGAGACCACCGGTCTGGATGTGAACGCCAATGAGATCACAGAGATCGGTATCGCCGAGTATGAGCTTACCACACGGGAGATCTCTCCTGTGTATCAGTCGCTGGTACGACCGGAACAGGAGATACAGGACTTCATCACGAAGATCACCGGTATCAGGAACGAGGATGTTCTGCATGCTCCCGATATCTCCATCATCGTCCAGGAATGCCTCCCGATCATCGAACATGGGGTGCTCGTCGTGCACAATGCTGACTTCGATATCGGATTTCTCAAGAAGTTCATCGGTGAGGGGTTTCTTCAGGAGTATGACATCGCTGTCTTTGATACCCTGAAAATGAGCAGGCGACTGCTTGACCACAGTAGATATTCACTTGAGTATCTGGTAGAATCACTGGGTCTCGGTCATGAGCAGCATCATCGGGCTATGGATGATGCCCGCATGTGTATCAAGCTGTTCGATCATCTGGTATACGCTCATCAAGAGAGATTCTCGCATACCATATCCCACATACTGCAGAGTTTTACATAGGTGCATGACAGATGAACTTAGAAGTATATATCCTTGGTACCAGCGGCATGATGCCGCTGCCAAACAGATTCCTTACCTCCGTACTGCTGCGTCGGGATGGTGAACTGCTCCTGTTCGATTGCGGAGAAGGGACTCAGGTCTCTTTGAAGAAACTCAATCTGAAATGGAAGAAGATCAACCGGATCTTCATCAGCCACATGCATGCCGACCATGTGACCGGATTACCAGGTCTGCTCATGCTCTCAAGTCAGGTAGACCGGGAAGAACCGCTGCATATCTACGGTCCTGCCAGACTGGCAAGCTACATCGATGCAAACAGGAAGATCCTCGATATGTATATCAACTATGAGATCGTCGTTCATAGTGTAGAACCCGGGATCATCTATGAGCAGGAGGATTATCACATAGAGGCCTTCAGACTGCAGCATACCAAACCCTGCTATGGCTATAGCTGGTAGAACATGATCGACCGGGAAAGTTCCATCCTGAGAAAGCCCTCGAACTGGAGGTTCCCATGGGACCCCTGTGGGCTGTACTTCAGGGTGGGAGAGGGATCAAGCTTCCCGATGGGAGAGAAGTACAGCCTCACGAGGTCCTCGGGGAGCCGAGAAAGGGGAGGAAGTTCTCCTTCGTCACCGATACGATGTATTTCAGAGAGATCTCATCCTACGTCTCCGGTGCCGATTTTCTCGTATGTGAAGGGATGTTCGACAGTTCGCTGCAGGAGAGTGCGACCGATAAAAAACATCTGACCGCCCATCAGGCAGGTGAGATCGCTCGGGATGCACAGGGGGTGAAGAAGATGGGATTGATCCATTACAGCCCCAGGTATACCGATAGAGAGCTCTTCCTCCTGCTCAATGAAGCGCAGGAGGTATTCAAAGATACCATCCTCTGTCGTGATCAGGCCTTCTTTGACATCACCTATGAAGAATAGTACTGCTCATACTTGTTCACATCCGGTTCGAACCCGAGTATGCAGAACCGGTCATCTTCCAGAGCCTTCTTGAAAGCCACTTCAGTCTCATAGAGAATAGTCTCTGAATCAACAAGACGGCTGAACTTACCGGTGAATCCGGCTCTGAAGGCGGTGGATCGCTGTTTGAGATCCGATTTCATCTGATCATACAGCCGGGTGAGCTCCTGTTCTGTCTCTGAGAAGGAGAAGAACGGCAGGACTACGGCAAAGGTGTTCTTGTACGGATAATCGAATACGAAGCAGTCTCGGAGAAGAAGGATTCGATCGTCTCCTTGAATACCATGAAATCAGAGGAGAACCTCTTCGGTTCGATGTTCAGCAGGATCATCGAGATCTCATATCTCTTCTCATTCGAGAATGTGACCTCTTCACGGAATCGTGTGTAGAAGTCATCCTTCTCCAGCGGAGTAGCTTCTTCAGAAGCGGTGAGCACTGATGCGTAGACCTGCTGCCGCTTCTGAGGAGCATCACTCTGCTGTGCGTTCTCGTGTACCTCTGCAGGACTCTGAAGCGGTTCTTCCGGAGAAGTCGGTTCATTCTCAGAGAAGACCTGAGGAGCATTGAAGAAATCAAGCTCATCGGATGAGAGGTCTTCACTGTAGGGTTCATCACCGGAAGGGTGCTCTCCTGTGGGACCTCCGCCTGTGCAGCCGGTGTCTCAGATCGTTTCTCGAGATCGGCACCGAAGATATCGAGGGAGTAGGTATGGTTCTGTTCAGTATCAGCAGGAGCCGCCGAGGCTGTGGGACGCTGCCGATCCGATGATCTGGTCGCGAGCAGGATCACCGTCGCTAAGAACAGGACGAAGAACGACGGGAAGACCTTGTACAGGAACGGCAGATAGACATCTGCAGGAGCTTCAAGCAGTCCCCCGTAATGGATATAATACCGGTACACATGGATGATCGAATAGGATAGGAGCGCTACAAGCACCATTGATACTATCACTGTGAACGTCTCTTTTGTTTTACTGGCCATACTTACTGTCCCTCTTTTCCAGAAAGTTCGTGGAATAGCGTCTGGAATATGCTGCTCTTTTGAACCTCTTCCCTCTGCTGATCGTTCAGGAGTGCGACCATGCGCTGGATCTTCTTCAGTTCCTTGATCAGGCTCTCGACGGTTGCAGACTGACCCGGGGCACGCTCATTGAGCAGATCCTGCTCGAGTTCTTCCATGAACAGCTCATCGGTGACCAGATTCGAGAAGGTCCCCTCATCAGTATCCTGTCCGGAGAAGATAGCTCCGTCTGAGACCTGTCGACCGTGTGTGTTGAAGAAACTGTGATTCTTCTTCAGCTCCTGCAGTTCCTCTTCCAGGACGAACGTCTCATCTATATCGGCTGTGTCGTGTCGTTTGGTGTCACTGATGATCTCGGCGGCATACTCCTGAGATTTTCTCTTGATATTCTTGATCAGGCTATCGAGTGATTCCAGATTGTCATCAGTACTGAAATCATGCTTGTGATGAGTATGTGCCGCTTCATCGATGTTTGACGAGTCGATCTTTTTTGAACGTTCCGTACAGTCCCGGATAATTCTGTTTTTTACTTTTATACAAATCTTTCTTCCCCCACTATAGTATAATAGTATATCATATCAGAAGAAAAAAAAGACAATATATAACATGAAAAAAGCATTGTTTATAATGAGCGTGTCAGTTACTATCCTCTGTTACTCATTGGGGCTTACGATCTTCGGTACCTACGGGATCATCAATATGCGAACCCTTGCTGCACGTGAGGGCTCATTGCGATCCACCCATGCGCTGCTGTATTCCGAACATGATCAGCTGCTCAAAGAGAAGGAACTGTTTGACGATGAGCAGTATATCACAGAGCTTGCAGCGCGTTACGGGTACATCTCGGATCAGACGATCATCTACCTCCCTGAACATGCTGCCGGGGAGCCGCTCTCCCCGTTGAGCCCCCTGCCTCAGGAGCTGTATCTCAGAGATGAACATGCAGAACCGATCATCGGTATCCCGTTGCTGCTGGGGCTGTCCCTGCTTGCCGGGCTGCTCGCCTATCTGCTTCTCGGTCTGCTGTTCACAGGGAAGGACACTCCTGCTGCAGATGATGATCAGTCCGAACAGAGGCGGTAGGGGTATGCGATCGAAGACAACGGCCGGCCCTGTCTGGACCCTGCCGTTGCCTCTCTGTACCGCTACGCTTTGATCTTCCTGCCTTCGATATAGAATCTCTTCTCATAATCTTCGCCCATCGAGAATGTCTTTCTCGGCAGAGCTCCGTCGTTGACGATGGAACTGAAGAACTCATGCTTGGGCAGACCCGGGAGGAAGATCCCGATGTTCCCGTTCTCTGATCCGAGTTTGCTGGTGATCTGTATCCCGTGGGTATAATCGATCGTGACACCGTCGTGGGCACCCACATAGGCATCGAGGGTACTCTGCAGCGTCCCGGCTACGATATGCGCCTGTGCACCCTCTATCCTGACCACAGAGATCGTACCGGAACCGTCAACCATGCCGAAGTACTGAAGATCATCGTTCTGCGCGATCGAAGAAGTCATCGCATCGAGTGTGGGGACTGTCTCTATCGAATAGGAACTGCAGTGTCGTTCGAGCTCAGCGAGCATCTGCTGCGTATCCGCATCGAACAGCACCCGGTGGATCGGTTCGAACACCAGACCATCATCGAAGATGTTCTCGATCTCTACCAGAGCGTATCTGGCAGGATGGGTCTCACGCTCTTCTGCAGTGAGATCCTGTTTGATATCTTCCCAGCAGGATTTTGCTGTAGCAAGAGAGTGATTCCCGTCTCCCATGGCAAAGAGCAGGGTGGCATCACTGCCGTATTTCGCTTGGAAAGCAGACTGGTCAGCGAGTCTCAGCAGTGCATCGGCTACGGATTCAAGATCTTCGGGAGCCTGTACCGCATAGGCTTCGATCGAGCCGCTGTCCTTCATCAGATCGAAGGAATAGACCTGTTCAAGTGCTTCTTTCTTCGCTGCGAGCGGTTCTATGACACTTCGCTGCTCATCATCGATGAGCACGAGGATATGGGGGAATTCCAGCAGAGCATCTTTTCTGATGCGTTTTCTCGGGGGTATGCGTTCGATGATCGTGCCCTCAGTCGCTCGAATGAGACTCACCGAGTCTGCACTGTAGTCATACTGTTCCAGATCCAATGCGGTGATGAGTCCCATCTGCCGAATCCCGGTCTGGTCTCACGATAGACCAGGAACATGGTCATGGGATACTCTTTGAATATACCGTCTGCCAGATAGCTCTTCATCGTCTCGTTGATCCGAGCGATCCTCTTCTCCGGGTGAGCCTCTTCAAGATAGCATTCAGGATAGATGAGATTCAGTGTCGAAGGAACCCCCTCTACCAACTGCCCGACTGATTGCCAATAGGCAGGATCTGACGTATACTGATCACAGGCCACTACAGCCCACTCCTCCAGCATCTCTGCATGTCTGGGAATGAGGATGTTCGGCAGCTGGACCCCTACAGATTTAAGTTTATTAATATAATCACCCATGTTTCGCTCCTTAATTTGACTGTTTGCACAATATTTATTATGAATAATGATGTTTACAGTATTATACGATTAATTTGCAATTTAGCAAGTAAAGAATGGGGAAATATGAGAAAAGCACTTGTATTCACCGGTGGCAGTGCTCCTGAGCTGAGCACCTATGGGCATGAGATCTCTGATGCGGAACTGGTCGTCGCAGCGGATTCAGGGTATGACAAAGCCGTGCACGACGGGGTATCGGTCGATGTACTCATCGGTGATATGGACTCCATACGTACTGCTGTGCTTCCTGGGACGCGAGTGCTCACCTACCCGGAAGATAAGGACTTCACCGACACAGAGCTGGCCTTGAGTCATATTCACGAGACCCTTGGCGATGTAGAAGTCGTGATCATTGGGGGCGGGGAGGGGCGTCTGGACCATACGGTCTCCATGATCGGGCTGTTCAGGACACCAACGAGACCTTCACGCTGGTATACCCGAAGGGAGTGTATCTACTATGTGGATACCTTCATGGACCTGGAGCTCAAGCGACCGGGAACCACGATCTCAGTGATCGCCCTGCAGGATGAACCTCCCGGGTCATCAGCAGCGGACTGCACTGGGAGCTGAAGGATGCCCTGCTTTCGAATGCCAATGCGAGTATCAGCAACAGGAATGTCTCATCGCATGTACGGCTTGAGGTGCTGGAAGGCAAGGGCGTGCTGTTGTGTGTCTCCTACTGATCTGTCAATCCCGCTGTTCGATCTGAAGATATTCCAGCAGGACAGGGTACATCGTGAGCAGCTGGCCGAAGGATTCGAGCTTGTCGATGTAGAGGATGTCATCAGCTGCCCTCCCGGGGGCATCGATGATCGCCTGTTTGAGTGTCCTGTTCTTCAGGTCTGCAAGCTCTTCATATTCAGATTTAGCCTTCTGATACAACCGGTAATCGGGCAGCCGGGTGAAGGAGGTCCGTATCGGACCGATCGTCAGTTCAGGGAAGTAGGACTGGAGGCCTGAGGTGAGCTGATCTGAGATCCTGGAAGAGAGCAGAGACCTGTCACTGAGATCCTGATCACTGGTTGAGAACATATCGGTCAGCAGTTCCTGTGCGATCATCCTGACTTTCATGTCGGTCTCTATGAACCAGGAGGAGACCGTATGTTCGTTCAGGCCGTACTGCGAAACAAGCTGTACGACTGCCTGTTCGCTGATCGCATAGGGGATCGCTATATCAGCGGCATAGCTGAAATCAGGATGCCCGATGGTCATGATGGTATACAGGTCTGCAGAGGGCAGCTCCTGCTCGATGGAGACGGTTACCAGACGGCTCTTCGAGGGGATCTGGGTGATCTCGAGGTTCTGTGGGAACAAGGCCCAGAAGGACCAGGAGAACGTCCCTGAGGTGATAGGTGTATCGTCATATCCGAATGTCCTGGTATGGATGACCCCGTAGACATCCTTATCGAGTCGGTACTGTGTCCATCCGAAAAAAAGACCGTGAGGGCAACTGCGATGATCAGGATCAGCCAAATAACGATTTTCTTCATATCACACCCTGTCGAATAACCTTATCTATCTACTCCATCTTATGGGTTATACAGCTTCAAATCAATAGAAAAAACTGATAGAATACCCACATGAGGAAAAAAGCGCTCTCTCAGGCTTTGACGCAGATCAACATGTATCTCTTCGCTTCGATCCTGTTCATGCTGATCGTATGGGGGTTCATTCACCTTCAGGAGCCGTTGTATGCCTATTTCGGGATGATCCTCACCCTGGGCTCTCGGCTTTCGATCATCTATATGATCCTGCTGATGATCACCGTGATCACTGCGGTCGTAGAGATGATCAGGAACAGACACTTCTATACGGGAGTCATCGTGTTCTCTCTGGTATCAGGCAGTTCCGTGGTAGTCATAGGTCTGTATTTCAGTGCGATACGTTTCTTATATATTCAATAGCTTCAAGGATGGATACACCAGATGGTAAAGGCATTACGCGCAGCGATACAGATTCCAGCAGATGAACCGGATATCATAGGCAGGGCAGTCATCAGACTCTACCGTGAACTCATCTCCCAGAACGAACTTGATGAATCTCAGATCATCAGCATGATCATCAGCCAGACTGACGATCTGCATACCTGTAATCCGGCGACTGCCCTCAGGTCACATGGGGTAGATGGTTTTGCGCTGTTCTGCCTGCAGGAGCTCAAGATCGATGATCAGCTGCCGAGGACCATCAGGTTTCTCGTGCATTGCGAGCTCTCTGAAGAGCAAATGCTCAAGCATGTATATCTTGATGGGGCTGCCCGGCTGAGACCTGATCTCATCACATGAAAAATCACCCGTTCACCGAAAGAATACTTCCAGAGATACTTGACAACAGTCATGAAAAATAGGTAAAGTAGCCAAGCATTCGAAGGGATGCCACCTTAGCTCAGCTGGCCAGAGCACGTGACTTGTAATCTCGGGGTCCTCGGTTCGAATCCGAGAGGTGGCTGATTGACATTTTTTATGTTTTTTGTTACGTTACTGTGACAGCAATTCTGGGGAGGTTCCCGAGTGGCCAAAGGGGGCAGACTGTAAATCTGTTGGCGTTGCCTTCGAAGGTTCGAATCCTTCTCTCCCCAAAAGCCTTCCTTAATTGGAAGGCTTTTTCTTTCTTCCAGATGAGGTCATATCATTGAAACAGATCTATGAACAGGGATTACGCTTTACCTGCACACAGTGTGCTCACTGCTGTAAGGATGAACCGGGTTATGTGTTTCTCTCAGAAGAAGAGATCTCGGCGATCGCAGCACATCTCTCACTGTCCCGCCTGGCGTTTCTGCAGCACTACTGCAGACGGGTACAGATGGCCGATATCTATATGATCAGTCTTCTGGAACGCAGGAACAACGATTGTGTGTTCCTCACAGAAGCCGGTTGCAGGATCTATCAGGTACGGCCGCTGCAGTGCCGCAGCTATCCCTTCTGGGACTCCATCGTCTCGTCCCGGGAATACTGGGACCAGGAGGCCCGGGAGTGTCCGGGTATGAATCAGGGAGAACTGCACAGTAAAGAGGAAATCGAACGATGGCTTGCGTTGAGACGAGCCATGAAGCCGAAAATACTGTATACTGATACCTACGATGAGTAGAATCCCTGATGCCGTCCTTGATGAAATCAAAGATAAGATCTCGATCTCAGAGGTCGTATCAGAGTATGTGAAGCTGAATTCGAAAGGTGGTCAGCTCTGGGGGCTCTGTCCGTTCCATGAAGAGAAATCGCCTTCGTTCACCGTACATGATGATAAAGGCTTCTACCACTGTTTCGGCTGTGGGAAAGGCGGGTCCGTGTTCAACTTCATCATGGATATCGAGAATATTGGTTTCATCGATGCGGTGAAACTGCTTGCGGAGAAAGCCGGGGTCGCTCTGGAAGAAGAGACTCCCGAGATGCAGGAGCAGCGTTCTGACAAACAGGCCATGCTCGAACTCTATAAGCGTCTTGCTGAGAGTTTTCATTACATCTTCATGCATAAGGATGAAGCTTCCCATGCGCGGGAGTACCTCGAGCAGCGAAAGATCTCGCTTGAGACCGTCAAACGGTTCAAAGTGGGGTATGCCCCTGCGGATTCTTCATGGCTGTACCGGTTCCTGCGGGCAAAGAAGTATACTGATGAGTTCCTTGAGAAGAGCGGAGTGTTCTCTCGAAACAATCCCCGGTACCCGATCTTCAGAGACCGTCTGATGTTCCCGATCTTTGATCAGTCTGGGAATGTCATCGCCTTTGGTGGAAGGGCTCTCGATGAGGGGAATACTGCAAAATATCTTAATTCTCCTGATACGGTCATCTTTCACAAAAGAAAAACACTCTTTGGTCTCTATCAAAGTTTGCCTGAGATCAAAAAAAGTAATACCTTTATAGTATGTGAAGGGTATTTCGATGTGCTATCGTTGTTTGAAGCCGGAGTGATGCATGCTGTAGCACCACTGGGGACAGCCTTCACTGAGGATCAGGCAATGAAGCTGTTCAGGTATGCGAATACCTGCTCGCTGTTGTTCGATTCAGACAGGGCAGGGCAGGAAGCGGCTAAAAAAGCCGCTCTGATCGTAGAGAAACTGAATATGGAGTGTAAAGTCATACAGATACAGGATAAGGATCCATCAGATATATTGCAAAATAGTAATGTCTCATTGTTGAAAAATATTGAAAAAGAGGGTATAACTAGTTTTACCTATATGATCAACAGGGCTAAAGAGTTATATGACTATACATCACCCAATGGGAAACTTGCTGTTTTTAATGAGGTGCAGCCATTTTTAGAAGCTATACAGTCAGATATCAAGCTATCCAGTTCAATTAAGACGCTTGCGGAAGAAATTGATGTTGATGAACAGACGATCATCTCTGATCTGCAGAAACAGAGGAAGAGACCATCACACATCAGGGAAAGCCACGAGCGTACCGGTGCGCAGCGATATGATTCCTCTCTGGAACTGTATCTGATGCTGGTGATCGTGCATAACAGGGATCGATTCCTTGATGTCCGAAGGCAGATCCATCTTGAGGATATGCAGGATCACAGGGCGAAGGAGATCTATACGGCACTTGAGGAGTCCCTTCGTGAGGGAGAGACCAGTTTCGAGAATCTTCTCAATAAGATCGAACTGGATTCTATCAGGAATCTGGTACTACAGAGTTATGGTTCGCATGAATATGTCATGCATGTCGATAATGTGATCAGGGATCTGACGTGCAGATTCAGGATCAAACAGCTGGAAGCAAAGAGGAAAGCAGTCCTTCAGGTGATCAAGTCACTTGAACGCGAAGAACATACGGATATGCAGCGGTTGCAGGAACTTCTCTATGAGAAGAAATTCATAGATGAAGAAATCGGGAAGATAAGGAATTAATACATGTCAGATTTGTTACATGATCCGTTTGTGAAGGAACTCATTGAATTTGCAAGCAAGAAGAAGAAGATAACTTATGCTGAACTCAATGACCTGCTCCCGGAATCGATCTCGAACTCCGAAAGCGTCGATGAGATCATTTCTTATCTTGAGAGGAAGAACATCCAGATCATCGATGAGACTCAGGATGACGGCTCCGGCAATGAGGTGTTCCCGGTCGATGCGGATGATATCGAGGATGATGACCTGGAGTTCGAATCAGATGATGACGATGAAGATCTGGAAGTGATCGTAAAACATGCCGGAGCTGCTGCAGAGACGTCTTCTGAGTTCATCGAAGATGAAGAAGAGGTCGAAATAGCGGTAGAGGTCCCGAAGAAACCGAAACATAAGGCACGAAAGGTCATCTACAGTGACAATGATGCTGCCATAGATGATCCGATCCGTCTGTATCTCAGAGAGATCGGTAAAGAGCATCTGCTCACAGCAGAGCAGGAAGTCGAACTGTCCAAGAAGATGGAAGAGGGTGAGAACATCATCAGGAATGTGATCCTCAACTCCGGCATCATGATCACTGAGATGTATGCGATCCAGTCCAAGCTCTCTGAGAAGATCGATGAAAGTGAACTCGAGCTCTCAAAGAAGGAACTGGCTGATTTCTTCTCAGAGCAGAAACGTCTCAATCAGGCGTATAAAGATCAGATCAAAGAGGTCAATGCCCTGCTCAAAGCCTATATGGAACAGAAGAAGAAGCTCGACAGTGAAGGTGCGAACTTCTTCACCGATGAATCGTTGGAGAAGAAACGGGAAAAACTCATGAAGAAGCTCGAGCAGTTCGAACTTCAACAGGATGAGATCACCGATTTTACTGCGAAGTTCATTCAGGCAGAGAAGGATATCATCGAGTTCCAGAACAAACGCGATCATCTCGAAGCTCGTTTGAACGTGAATTCCGTACGAGAGCTCAGGCAGATGGGACGGGCGCTTGCCATCCCGAGCAAGCGGGCCAAGCTCGAAGAGCAGCTCCAGCTCTCTACCGATGTGATCAAAGATAAGATCAAACAGATCCAGCTGACGGAGAAGACACTCAAGGCCATAGAGTTCGAGTTCGAGAACAGCATCGAAGGCATCATCGAAGATGCAAAAGAGATCAATCGCGGTCGCATCATGATGAAGAATGCAAAAGACCGGCTGATCCAGGCGAATCTGCGGCTGGTGGTCTCCATAGCCAAGAAATACACCAACAGAGGCCTGCATTTCTTTGACCTGGTACAGGAAGGTAACATAGGATTGATCAAGGCCGTCGAGAAGTTCGAATATCGAAAGGGGTATAAGTTCTCCACCTATGCCACCTGGTGGATCCGACAGGCGATCACCCGTTCGATCTCAGATCAAGCACGTACCATCCGTGTCCCTGTTCACATGATCGAGCAGATCAATAAAGTGGTACGTGAATCACGACAGCTCATGCAGGTGTTCGGTCGTGAACCCACCGATGAAGAGATCGCAGAACGGCTGGGATGGACTCCTCAGAGAGTCAAGACCGTGAAGAACGTAGCACGAGAGCCCATCTCACTGGAGACCCCGATCGGTGAGGAAGAGGACTCGCTCCTGGGAGACTTCATCGAAGATAAGGAAGTCGAGAATCCGGCGACCCAGACAGCTTTCAAGCTGCTTCAGGAGCAGATGTCCGAAGTCCTGAAGACGCTGCCTCCAAGAGAGCAGGAAGTGCTGAAAATGCGATTCGGACTGGAAGACGGATACTCATTGACATTGGAAGAAGTAGGGTTATACTTTGAAGTCACACGAGAACGTATCCGACAGATAGAGGCTAAAGCGTTGCGAAGGCTCAGACATCCGAAACGAAGCAGACGATTAAAAGATTACGTATAGAACGAGCAGGAGTTATACAGATGCAGGAAGTTTTTCAGAAATTACAATCATTACAGGTCATCCTTTCAAAGAAGTACGACGTCCAGGATGAGATAAAGGATATCCCGAAGACCTTAAGCACGAAGATCGAGCTGCTCAATCGCGGAAAGAAGAACTATCTTGAGAAGAATGAGAAACTCAATTCTATCAAAGATGATGTGAAGAGTATCCGGATACGTCTTGATGATGCTGAACGTGAACGAGAGAACTATGAGAAACAGATGGATCTCATCACGACTCAAAGGGAATATGAGGCTCTCGATAAAGAGATCAAAGATGCCACTGAGAAAGAACAACAGCTGAGGAAGAACATTCTCCATAAGGAGAATATCCTTGAAGAACTCGTCACCCAGATCGAGGAACAGGAAGACCTGATGAACCTTCAGGAAGAAGAAGTGAAAGCCGAGCAGGAGAAGATGCAGGCGATCCTTGAAGAGAAGGAACAGGAACTGGCGATCCTTGAAGAACAGGAGGAAGAACTGATCCCCGGGATCGATAGTGAAGTGCTCTTCAAGTTCGAGAGGATCATCAAGAACAAATCAGGTGTTGGTATCGTACCGATTCACGAGACGGTCTGTACGGGATGTCATATGACCCTCCCTGCTCAGTTCGTCAACGATGTGCGACGAGGCAAGGATTTCATGTTCTGCCCCTACTGCAGCAGGATCCTCTACTTCGAGGAGATCGAAGAAGATGTTATCGGATCTGCAGTCGGTGCTGATGATATCGAAGAGGGTGCATTGGCAGATCTTGTCGATTTGGATGATTTTGATTTATAGCTAGTGATTCAGTGATCCAGGTCAGATGATCGCTTTATACCTCAGGTATAAAGAGGAAAGTCCGGGCTCCATAGAACATGTTGCCGGGTAACTCCCGGGGGTTCTCTTGTAGAGAGAGCTACAGAAAGTGCCACAGAAAATATACCGCCTGCATGCAGGTAAGGGTGAAATGGCGGGGTAAGAGCCCACCGCTTGGCTGGCAACAGGCAAGGCATGGTAAACCTCTTCAGGAGCAAGATTAAACAGCAGCAGAGTTGTTCGCTCGATGCTGCGGGTAAATCGCTAGAGCATTCTGGTAACAGTCTGCCTAGATAGATGATCATCGATAACAGAACTCGGCTTATAGACCTGGATTTTTATTTATTATGATAGAGCAGCATATGCGACGGAACACCAAGATCATTCTCATTATATGTTGCCTTATCGTCACCATCGTGATCGTCTCTCTTGGTGCGTATTCACTGCGTACCGTGCAGCAGCAGAGAGAGATGACCGCGTTTCGTACAGCCTTCGTACAGGGGGAATACGAACGATGTCTCGAACTCTATTCTGAGCTCGATGAACAGATCAGACTCTCCTCTGAACCCCTGTTCCTCTATGGTATCGCACATCATGCACTTTCGCAGCGGAAGGACGAGAGGGAGATGATCCATCGAAAACAGGTCATCGAATCTCTTTCGCTGTTCACCGTACTCTATCCCAGCATCAGTGAGACCCTGCCTCTGCTTCATCAGGCACTCGGAGTGGCTTATCATGCCACCGGGCAGTATGAACAAGCCATAGCCTCTCTGACGGCCAGCGGTAATACCGATTCCCATAACCAGTTGCTGATCGGTACAGCCTATGGGAACCTGAACGACCCGGTCAGTGCTGAACCCTATCTGCTACGTTATGATGCCGGTCCGAGGACCTATGCATATCTGTTCTCTCTCTTCAGAGCCCGTGGTATGAGGGATAAAGCCCTCGAATATCTGATGCTGCTCATCGATGAGACTACTGAAGATGAGCAGCTCTATGATCTGTACCGTACCAGGGCTGAATTTCTCGATCCCGCAGGACAGGAGATCATCCAGTCCTATCGATCTCTGCTCGGCCGGATCACTGATCCGATCCTTATGAGCAACGTGTATCTTCTGTTAGGAGATATCTATCGCAAGAGAGGGCAGCTGATCGAAGCGCAGTCCATGTGGGACACTTCGCTGAGTCTGGATCCTGATAATACTGAGACACGACAAAGGTTACGTAAATGAATATAGTTCCAGAACAGCAATTGCGGGATGTGCTTCTGCACGTAGAACGACCGGGCAGGTATGTCGGCGGTGAGTTCGGCCATATGAAAGAGGGTATGGGTTCAGCTCCCATCTCCATCGCACTGTGTTTCCCCGATCTCTATGAGATCGGTATGTCCAACAATGCTGTGCGTATCCTGTTCGACCTGTTCAACAAGATCGATGGGGTGGTCTGTGATATCGTATTCGCTCCCGCCCCCGATTTTACCGAGGTCCTGAAGCAGAAACAGCTGCCGCTGTATACCCTCAATCAGGGTATGCCGCTCTCTGAGTGTGATATCATCGCCTTCACCGTCGGGTATGAACTTGCCGCCACGAACATGCTGCAGGTGCTTGAACTCGGACAGGTGAGCAGGCATGTGACCGATCGCCGGGAAGACGAGCCGATCGTGATCGCTGGTGGGCCGGCGATCACCAACCGGTACCCTTCGGGGCCTGGGTCGATGGGATCTACATGGGAGATGCAGAAGCATACAGCGGGATCATATCGGTCCTGGAGCAGATGGTCGATCTGAAACGTCATGGGGCGACCAGAGCACAGCTGCTTTCGGTCATTCACGGCAGCGACAGCATCTGGTCGAAGGAGTCACCGGAGAGTTCTTCGATCATCTATACGGAGTTCGGAAGACCTGAGAGCCACTACAACGAGTCCCTGGTCTATTATCTGAGTCCTAACGTTGCGATCGTGCAGGAGCACGGGGTCGTTGAGATCATGCGAGGCTGCCCCAACGGCTGCAGATTCTGTCATGCCGGGCAGCTCTACAAGCCCTACAGGCAGAAGTCCATCGAACGTATCGTCCAGGAAGTCGAAGAACGCATTGCGACTCAGGGACATCGTGAGATCACCTTGTCATCACTCTCTACCGGCGATTATCCCAATCTCGATCTGCTGATCGATGAGCTGAACGCTCGATTCTCACATCGGCATGTCTCCTTCTCCCTGCCGTCACTCAAAGTCAATTCGTTCACTCTCCCGGTACTCAAATCAGTATCCACGGTACGAAAGAGCGGTCTGACCTTCGCTATAGAGACCCCGAATCCCCTCTGGCAGCGTTCTGTGAACAAACAGGTGCCCCTTGAGGATATCATCACCATCATCTCGCAGGCAAAGGGACTTGGCTGGAAACTTGCCAAATTCTATTTCATGACCGGTCTTCCCTTCACGGACCTGAAGACTGAGCCTGAGGAGATCGCCGGGTACCTGAAGGCTATCTATGATGCGACCCGTATCCAGATGAACATCAATATCGGAACCTTCGTCCCGAAGCCTCATACGCCGTATCAGTGGGTCGCTCAGCTGCCGCCTGCTGCGGCACTTGCACAGCTCAAAAAGATCAAATCTGCGATCCAGGCGGCTATCCCGAAAGTCAAAGTGAATTTTCATGATCCCTATATCTCCTATATCGAAGGGATCATCACACGTGGTGATGCACGTGTTTCCGCTCTTGTAGAACATGCCTATGACCATGGGGCGAAGTTCGATGCCTGGGATGAGTATTTTGACAAAGCAGCCTGGGATCAGGCTATTGAGAGTGCCCCTTGGGATGTCGAAGGGACCATCTGTGTCGAGCGACCGGTCGATGCGGACTTGTCCTGGGATTCTGCCCGTACCGGAGCAGGGAAGGGCTTTCTGAAAAAGAATATGCTCTGTCTGCAGAACGACGTATGACCTCGATCTGTGATGATCCATGTGATCATCTGTGCGGTGTCTGTACAGGAGGGATAGTCCCCCGTGATGCACAGAAGGAGAACAGCACCTATGCAGCACCGGAACATCAGGCGATCGAACCGATCCATGAGTTCACACACGTGGTGGCGCGATACCGGAAGCAGGGGAAGGCGATCTACTATTCTCATATCAACATGATGAATATCATGGAGAAGATGTTCCTCAGAGAAGATATCACGATCGAGTTCACTCACGGGTTCAATCCGAAGCCGCGGCTTGAGTTCGCATCTCCTCTGCCCCTCGGAGTCTCGGGTGATCACGAACTGATGCTGTTCAGGATACCGGCCACGCGTGATAAGCAGATCCTTGAGGATCTGATCGTCTCCTGCAACAAGGGGTTGCCGCAGGGGATCGAGATCACCGATATAGGCTTCAAGGGTGCCGGACATAAATCGATATCGGCGGCATTCGGCGGATCTGTATTCACCATCACGGTGGTAGATCCTCTCCAGTTCAATGCCATAGAAGAGATGATGGAAGCACTCGTTGAGGAACATGACCATATGAAGATCGAAAGGGTCTGTTCGCAGGAGTGTTCCATGGATATTACGATCTATGAAGGCAAGGGGAAGAGCAGCAATCTGTTGAAGTGTATCGATGAGAAGATGCCCAAATATGCATTTCTCAGCAGCTGCACGCTCAACAGGACGAGGCTGCTGGCTCCCGATCACTCATCACTATATGCTCATATGACAGCTGACAGAAGAGCTTAGCGGCTCTCAGCAGGCACAAGAGCCGCTCTTTCTGTACGATCATCGGCGAGAGAGGCTCTTTGCCTGTTCCCAGTAGCTATCCATCTCCTCAAGCGAAGCATCGCTGAAGGGCCTTTCCTGATCATTGTTGTAGAGCTGGACCATATCATTATATCGTCTCATGAATTTCTCATTGGTCTTATGCAGTGCTATATGAGGAGTCACCTTCACAGACGTGCGGTATTGATGATCGAGAACAGCAGATCCCCGAATTCTTCTTCTATGTGTTCGAAAGACTGCTGATGTATGGCTTCTTTGAGTTCCTGTAGTTCCTCTTCGATCTTGTCGAATGCACCCTGGTGGTCAGGCCAGTCGAAGCCTTTCTTTCGAGCGATCTTCTGGATCTCCTCAGCACGCTCGAGCGGCGGCATGGAAGACGGTACGCGTTCATACGGATTCTCATGCGTGGTCTGTTTCCCTTCGACCTGTTCCTTGATCTCATCCCACAGCGTCAGGACCTCATCGGCATCTGCAGCATTCACATCCTGCGTGAACACATGAGGATGTCTTCGGATCATCTTATCGGATACGGTGTTCAGGATATCGGCAACTGAGAACGCATGTGATTCTTCATGCATGATCGCAAGCATGGTCACCACGAGATAGAGATCTCCGAGTTCCTCCTGACAGCCTGAAGTATCGTCCTTATCGAGTGCATCGATGTATTCATAGGCTTCTTCGATCAGATTCTTCTGAAATTTACCCGGTGTCTGTTTTCGATCCCACGGACATCCTTCAGGAGAACGCAGCATATTCAGTATATGGTAGAGACGATCGAACGCCTCAGCCTGGTCATCTGAGGATTCAAGAGAAAGTATCGATTCTTTGGTGATCATGGGTTCTCCTTATTTGGTTTACAGAATATACATTATTTAAAGTAATAAATACGGAAGCAGTGAAGATCAACACAGGTTTTGAACTCATTCTTCAAGTTTGATATATCCCAGATGCTTCAATGAAGAGAATTCATTATTCGGGCTGTAGTTCGTATCGAACACAAAATACTCGATATAGAGATGCAGATAGTTCTTATCTTCTTCAGCGTTGAGCAGACTGTCGTAGGAATCCGTGCTCTTGTACAGATAGTTCTTAGCAGAACCGTTGATAATAACAAGTTTATCTTCCTGATGGCTGCCGTCTGTATAGATCTGCACGGACAGTGAATCATCAGTATCAGCGTACGTGAGGGTCCCAAAGAGATCTTCCTCTATCTGTGACCCGGTGACCAGTTCTGTCTCCAGATTCGGAGCTGAGGTCACATAGACGCTCTGCCTTCCGGGAGGACTGCTGATTTTCTCATATACCGGTTGGGTTCGGGATCATCAGGTTCTGCTGTACCTGTAGTGTATACATAGTAGATGGTGAACCCTGAAGTGGTATCAGTTGTCTTTTGCAGGTCGTTCTGTTGGTTGAACTCTGCCTGATTACTGGTAATGTCAGATTCGGGCAGATCACAGGCAAGTGTATCAGTCACACTCATCGTCAGATCCGGCAGCGGATTGGGAATACCGCAGGACGAAAAAAAGACAGTAAGCAGAACCAGCATAAGTACCCGTGAAATGGTAACACGTCTATCTGTACTCATAATCTCGTCAACCTGCTACTGTCGTTATACGTTCTGTATCCTTTGAGGTTACAGAATCAGCTATTCCAGGACTACCAGTCTGCTGTTCGCCAGTTTGGACCATTCAGAATCCGGGTAATCAGCTATCAGTACCTGGAATGTCGATACGGCAAGCTGTGTATTGCCTGATTCGTCATGGATCCTGCCGATGGCGAACAAGGCATGCGGTGCTTCAGCGGATGTATCCTCGTAGGTATCGAACACATACTGATACTGTGCTACCGCATCCTGAGGACGGTCTGTCACCTCATAGACCACCGCGAGATTCATCGCGGCAGCGGGAGCCAGATACATATCCTTATAGGTCTCGGCAACTGCCTTGAACCAGGTCTCAGCTTCACTGTACTGTTCCAGAGAGTACTTCACGTTTCCGAGAAGATACTGAGCCTTCATGTTCGGATAGCCCTTCTTCGTGCTGTCGATCAGTTCGGTAAGTGTCTGCTCCAGTTCTGCTGTACGCTCATCGCGATCCTCAGCATCGGATGCCAGCGCGTTCCATTCCTGGAACAGCACCTGTGCTTCTTCCACTGCGATCATCGACTGCTTCTCAGCATTGCTGCTGATCGCAGAGATGGTACCGATGATCAAGATGATCACCAGGATCGCTACTGATGCTATGATGATCGTTCGTTTGTTCGTGTGTACAAATACTGCAGTCTTATCGCCTACAGTCAACTTCTTCTCATTATCATGTGCCATTGCTCAATCACCCTGCTATCGTAAAAGATTTGTTGTCAGTCATCACCGTTCGTGTCTTTCTCTTTGAGCAGATCAGCAAAGGTGAATGTGTCATCTTCATCCTCTGTATGGATGTATTTTGACATTTCCTGTCGCTGAGTCCTTCTGACCAGTTCCTTGATCGACAAAGACAATTTCTGTGAGTGGATGTTCACGTCAGTGACCACTGCTGTGATGGGATCACCCTCTTTGAAATTGTTGAGAACTGCGTCCGTGTACTCCTCATCAGGTCCGATCAGGTTGTATTTTGAGATCAGTCCCTCGATATCCCCGATGACCCGGACGAACACGCCGAAATCAGTCACGCCGGTGACTTCACCGTTGATCGTGCTTCCTTTGGGATACTCCTGTCTGAGTACTTTCCAGGGATTCTCTTCAAGTTGTTTCACGCCCAGTCTGATCCTTCGGTTTCTCGGCTCGACTCGGGTGATCTCCACTTCAAGGACATCGCCCTCTTTGCAGAATGAACTCATATTCTTCAGTCGCCTGGTCCAGGAGATGTCATCGATATGCAGGAACCCGTCGATGCCCTCTTCCAGGTTGATGAAGGCACCTGAGTTGGTGACTTTCACTACCGGTCCTGAGACGCGGTGACCTTCAGGGTACTTCTCGGCGATCGAATCCCAGGGATTCTCTTCCACCTGCTTGATCCCCAGTGAGATCTTCTTGTTATCAAGATCGTAGGAGAGGATCTTGGTACTAACCTTATCACCGACAGAGAAGATCTCTTTCGGGTGTGAGATCCGTTTTACCCAGGAGAGCTCAGAGATATGAGCGAGACCTTCGATACCCTCTTCGAGTTCGATGAACACGCCAAAGTCAGTGAGCTTGGTCACGGTCCCCTCAACGACATCATCCACATGGTATCGTGCATCGAAGGACATCCAGGGATCATCAGTGAAGTGTTTGAGTGAAAGGTTGATCTTCTGTGTCTCAGGATCGATATTGATCAGCTTGAGAGAGACCTTCTGCCCTTTCTTCACGAAGTCCTTCGGTCTGGTCACATGACCCCAGCTCATATCGTTGATATGCAGCAGGCCGTCGAATCCACCGAGGTCGATGAATGCACCGAAAGATGTGAAGCTCTTCACCTCACCTTCTACGACGTCTCCCACGGAGACCGTACTGAAGAACTCATCCTTGCGTTTCTGGATGCTGCGTTCGAGGTATGCTCGTCTGGAGAGCACCGACTTGAGTTTTCTTCCTGTATGCAGTTTATCGATGATGAAGAAATCCTTGATACCGATATAGGTCTCAGGATCTTCGACTCGGATCATATCTGCTTTTGAGAGCGGACAGAATCCCTTCAAGTCATGCTGCAGATCGATCTCGAAACCGCCTTTGATGACTTTCTCAAAGGTACCTTCGACTGGTTCTTCTTTTTCATACGCCTCTTTCAGGCGTTCAGACAGCAGTTTGCCGTCAGCTTTGGTCTTTGAGACGATGATCTGTCCGCCGCGACCCTCTTTATTGACAATAACCACTTTGACCGTTTCGCCAACTGTTGGTGTATCAGAGAATTCTTCTACCGGGATACGTCCTTCAGACTTGTAACCTACATCCACAAAGACGTATTCGCTGTTCACTTGAACAACATGGCCATCTACTAATTGACCGTCTTCGATTCCATCAAGAGATTTCAGGTATTCTTCCTGTAATAGGTTTTGCATTTCGTTTGTTTTGTCGACATCATGTTCGGTTGCCACTTTCAACTCTCCTGATCCGTTTTTTTCCTAAAATTGATTATCTTTTTTACTACTTTCTCACAAACTGCATCTATGGTCAAGTACGATGTATCTATATAGTCCGCATCATCCGAAACCCGCAATGCACCGAACTCTTTTCCCGTATCGATTCTATCTCGTTTCTCTATCTCCTGCTCGATCTCAGTCACTGATAGAGAGGTATCCTGTTGTTTATACCGTCTTTGGGCTCTAATTTCAATAGATGCATCGAAATAAAATTTGAGTTCTGCGTGGGGGAACACGACTGTGGTGATATCCCTTCCCTCGATGATGATATCGGTATACGAAGCCACCTCCTGCAAGGCTTTGTTAACACATACCCTCACAGGGATTATTGCTGAGATACGGGCTACATGGGAATCGATGAGGTCGGTATGGAGCTTATCCTCTACCAGTTCATCATCTATGTAGAGCTTGCTGTCTCTGATGGACAGGACAGAGGCTTGTGCCGTCTCTATCAGAGCCTGTTCATCAAACAGGTCTCGATCGTTCTGTATGTGCTTATAGGTGATAGCACGATAAAAGTTCCCTGAATTCACGTAGAAGAAGCCGCACTCCTGTGCGATCTTCTGTGCGATGGTACTCTTTCCTACTCCCGCAGGACCGTCAATAGCGACAATCATGAATGTTCGACTCCTAGAACGGACTGGATCTCTTCATCGGTCATGAACCTGTAGGAACCGGATGGGAGATTCCCCAACACAATAGCACCGATACGATCGCGGTGCAATGCCAATATCTGATAACCCAGGTAGGAAAAGATCTTTCGGATCTCCCGGTTCTTGCCCTCTTTGATGATCAGCCTGACTTTTCTCGGAGCTACCATCGTGACTTTGAGCATGGTGTAGGAGACCTCATCGATGGTGATGCCGTGCCGTACGATGTGTTCGAGCTTACTGAGATCCAACGGTTCTGAGGTGACTACGGTATATTCCTTTTCCACCTCATAGGACGGATGTGCCATCTTCTGAGCGAATGCCCCGTCGTTGGTATAGATGAGCAGACCAGATGAGTACATATCAAGTCGACCGACGTGGAACAGGGAGTTCTTCTGGGGATATCGATCAGATCACGTGCGAATTCCGTATGGTAGGGGTCAGCGTTGCTGCTGATATAACCGGCCGGTTTATGCAGGACGATATAGACCTGTTCTTCAGGAAGTACCAGCTTGTCCTGATAGCGTACTTCATCGTCCCGATTCACCGTGACTCCCTGGGTATCGATGACTTTGCCGTTCACGCTTATCTCAGCCTGTTCGATGAGTCTCTCACAATATCTTCTTGAGCCGAGACCGCAGGTTGCCAGATAGCGCTGCAGTCTCATGGGATAGTCGTTCGGATCCTGGGATCTCTGATCATTCTTCATGTTGAAACCTTTCTTCATCGATATCATTGAGTCTGGGAAGTGATGCGATGCTTGAGAGATTGAAATTCTTAAGGAATTTCGTCGTTGTGCCGTACAGGGATGGTCTTCCCGGACCATCTGAATAGCCTACGACCCGTATGAGCTCCTTCTCTTTGAGAAGACGCAGGATCGTATCGGAAGAGACTCCACGAATGGCTTCCACATCCTTTCGGGTCACCGGTTGAGAGTACGCGATGATCGAAAGAGTTTCAAGTGAAGCCTGGTAAGGCGCTTGTCGATCTTCTTTCCGTATCGCTCTTTCAGCTGCGGCCACAGATCCTTGCTCGGCAGGAACTGATACTCAGAGCCCTGCTGCACCAGTTCTACCCCATGGTTGCCCGACTGGTAGAAGGCCATGAGATCCTGCATGGCATCTGATATGGTAAGTTCTGTATACTCAGTGATGTGCACCAGCTTCTCGATGGTCACTGCATCATTCTCCATGAACAGAATGGCCTCCAGGATCCTGGCCTCTTCTGTAAGCTGTACGCTCCTGCTCATGACAGATCATCCCCCTGTTCTCTCGTGTCCTGATCCTGCCGGCTTTCCGGTGCTCGTCTTCTGATCCGAATATCACCGAAGAGCGAGTTCTGATAGATCAGGATCATCTTGAATTTCACCGCCTCGAGTATCGCCAGGAACGAACAGATCACATCCATCGGCGAATCCTCACGTACGACGATATCCATGAACGCGATCTCCTCCACGGTCTCGAACAGTTCCTGCATGAGTGCGAGCTTCTCTTTCACCGAGACCTCTTCATACATATTGAAGATCTTCTCCGGTGAGATGTTCTTCAGCAGGGATGAGAAGGTCTTGAGCAGATCCCACACATCGATCTCATTCCACAGGTCACTGTCTGAGAACGGGAGTACGTTCTGATGTTTGTTCCTGATGAAATAGTAGTCATCTTTGGAGTAGCTCTGCTCGATGAGCTGAGCATATTTCTTGAATTTATGATATTCGATGAGCTTATCGACCAGTTCCTTTCTCGGGTCCTCGAACTCTTCATCGAAAGAGACCTCGACAGGCAGGAGCATGCGGGATTTGATGTAGATGAGGGTTGCAGCCATCGTATAGAAGTCGGTCAGGTTATCAAGATCGATCACCGTGGTATATTTGATGTAGGCAAGATACTGTTCGGTGATCTCCGCGATGGGAATATCATAGATGTTCACTTCTGACTGCTGGATCAGAAAGAGCAGCAGATCCAATGGTCCCTCGAACGATTGGAGCTTGAATTGAGTCTTCTCTTCTGTTGGCTGCCTGCTTTCTGTCTCTTCGATTTCCATCTATGGTATCTACTTCTCTGCAGCGATCTCCTCATCGAGATAATGGGTCGGGAACATGATCCTTCGAAGTTTATCTTCTATCTCAGCCATAAGATCCATATGCTCTACCAGGTACTCTTTAGCGTTCTCTTTACCCTGTCCGATCTTATCGTCACCGCAGGCATACCAGCTGCCGCTCTTCTGGATCAATTCGTATTTCACCGCAGCATCCAGGATACTCCCCTCATAACTGAGACCTTTCCCGAAGATCAGGTCAAGCTCGACCTTCTTGAACGGTGGAGCCATCTTGTTCTTGACGATCTTCACTCTGACACGGTTCCCGATAGCCGTATCTGCATTCTTCGAGATCGTCTCGATCCTCCGGACTTCCAGTCGGACAGAAGCGTAGAATTTCAGGGCATTCCCCCCGGTGGTGGTCTCGGGGTTCCCGAACATGACGCCGATCTTCATACGGATCTGATTGATGAAGATGATGCTTGCCTTCGATTTTGACAGGATGCCGGTCAGCTTTCTCAGAGCCTGACTCATCAGTCTGGCCTGCAGACCCATATGAGAGTCTCCCATCTCCCCATCGATCTCCGCCTGGGGTGTGAGGGCTGCGACCGAGTCGACGACGATCAGGTCGATAGCACCTGATCGGATCAATGATTCGGTGATATCCAGGGCTTGTTCTCCGGTATCCGGCTGTGAGATCCACAGGTCATCGATCACTACTCCGAGATTCTTCGCATAGGTCGGGTCAAGTGCATGTTCTGCATCGATGAAGGCAGCGATACCGCCCTGTTTCTGGCATTCTGCGATCGCATGGAGCGCCAGGGTGGTCTTACCTGAGGACTCTGGTCCATACACCTCGATGACCCTGCCCTTCGGATACCCGCCGATCCCAAGGGCCTCATCAAGGAGGATGGAACCTGAGGGGATATAATCGACAGAAGAATCGATCTCACGATCACCGAATCTCATGAGTGAGCCCTTCCCGAACTGTTTATCGATCTGCAGTTTTGCTGATTCCAATGCGATCAGTTTGTCATTCCCCGTCGATTGGGCTGCAGGAGTCTTCTTCTTAGCCATTCACGCCTCCAAATTATGTTACGTCACTACTATCTATCATACCAGAGAACCTGAAGATCTGATTCAAGATCACGTCGATGAATCGAGGATGATCGTCACCGGTCCATCATTCACATAGTCTATCAACATATGGCTCCGAATACACCCCTTGAAACCGTAAGTTCGTAATCTGATACGAGTATCTTCTCCACCGCGTGATAGAACCTGAGAGCCTTCTCAGGAGCCATGGCTTCGTTGAAGGAGGGCCGGTTCCCTTACGGGTATTGGCACAGAGCGTGAACTGGCTGATCAGGAGGATCCCTCCGGAGAGATCACACACCGAACGGTTCATCTTCCCCTGTTCATCGGTGAAGATGCGAAGTTGTGCGATCTTTCTGGCGATATAGGAGGCATCCTGATCTGTATCATCCTCATGCACACCAAGATAGACGACCAGCCCGTTCCCGATCTCCCCGCATATGTGCTCATCGACTTGTACCGAAGCACGGGTGACTCGCTGTACGACTGCTTTCATCAGGTATCAGGCGTCCTGCAGGAACTGCACGAATGCAGCGGGATCTTCTGCCCCGAAGAACGCGCTGCCGGCGACGGCGACGTCGATGCCTGCTGCCTTGACGGTCCCGATCGTGGAAGCGTTCACTCCCCCGTCGACCGAAATCAGATAGGTGTGATCAGGATGTTCCTGTCTGAGGGCATGCAGTTCTGCGGCCTTGTTCACACAACTGTCGATCAGTCGCTGGCCGCCGTAACCGGGATTGACCGTCATCACCAGTACCAGATCGACTTCGCTCAGCAGTTCCTGTATGAGTACCACTGGCGTTGCAGGGACGATCGAGATCCCGACCTTCTTACCGGTCTGTCTGATCTGCTGTACGATGCGATGGGCATGGACCGCTGTCTCAATATGAAAGGTGATATAATCAGAACCGGCCTGTGCAAAAGCCTCTATCTGTCTCTCAGGGTTGTTCACCATCAGATGCGTATCAAAGACCAGATCGCTCTTGGTCCGTATATCTCTGACGAACTTATCCCCGAAGGTGATCCCTGGAACGAACTGCCCATCCATGACATCCAGGTGTACCCAGGATGCTCCGGACCGTTTTATCGTATGCAGGTCTTCGGTGATCTGTGAGAAATCTGCTGATAGTACCGAGGGTGCTACTATGAGTCTTTGTTGTGTTTTCATACTGTTATATATCAAAAATATGATTTATGCGCAATCATTTACTAATTCGAAACATAAAAACCCCATAAATTATTGAAAGTATAATGTTTTTACGGTAATGTATATAAAGAAGGTAAGAGCTTTGTGTTTATTAATCTTTTCTCTTGCATCGTCAAGGTGTGACTGATCAATAAATCTAAGAAACGTATATGGTATAGAAGATCTCTAAGTTCCTCGATACCATGTTCCTGTGCAATGAACTTAATGCCTGCTGAATACGTAAAACATTATCATACGATGAGTAATATATAATTTGGAGAAATAAGAATGATTGAAAAGATTCAAGAGCTTCTGCACGAAGAAAAATGGACGCGGGCAACGATCAACAGTTATTCCGTGCATAATTTCACTGAACTTGCCGAGATCGTCGAGCAGATCAGTGAAGATAATCTGCTCGAAATAAAGGATATGTGCGATGAGCATCTCGTACATACCAAGAACAGCATCATTGCACTGTATATCTCGGGGATCATATCCCTGAAGAAGCACTTTATCGATGACTCGAATCTGCTTCAGCTCATCAATCTTTTTTTATGATAACCGTAAATGGAACATCGTAGAACACCTCTGTAATGAGACCCTCTCCTTCGGAGAGAACCGTATCGCTCTGCGTCTGCTTGCTGACTGTTATGACAATCAGGGGAAAGAAGACGAGAAGTTCGTCATCTGGGAACGACTGATCAAGATCGATTATGAAGAGACTGACATCCTGAAGACCCTTGCTGAGAAGTATGAGCTGGAAGATAATATCGATAAAGCCATCGATTACTATAAGAAATGCATGCACAGATTCATCAACAAGAGGAGTTTCGCTCAGATCAAGGAGATCTGGGGAAAATTCATCGAGTACATCCCGGAAGAGTATGAATACCTGCTCAACATCAACAGCAGGATCCAGAAAGGGATCAATCAGGAACGTGCTGCACAACTGCTTGACGATCTGTATAGCTATTACAGTGAACGACAGGATTGGGACCGTTCCATCGAGATCCTGAAACTCATCCTTTCCTACCAGCCGAACAATACCGTTGCACGAACGAGTATCATCGCCTGCTTCAAAGAGAAGTATAAAGATCACAGCAAGCTTGCCAGCTACATCGAGAAATCGAATCTGACACAGGCCTATCGTGACATCCAGACTGCCATTGAGGAGTTCGAGAAGCATATCTCCTTTGATCAGGGAACCTTCGTCTATCACAAGACCTGGGGCATCGGTCGAATCAAATCACTCAAGAACGAATCTCTGGTGATCGATTTCGCATCCAAACGTAATCATCCCATGACCCTCAAGATGTCCATAAAAGCATTGAAGGTCCTGCCAAAAAATCATATCTGGGTCATCAAGAGTATCTTCCCGAAAGAGAAGCTGAAAGAGAAGGTCAAGAAGGATATCCCCTGGGCATTGAGGACTGTCGTGCTGAGTTTTGACAACTCCCTGAGTCTCAAGAAGATCAAGGCTGAGCTGGTCCCATCGATCCTGACTCCCAATGAGTGGCTCTCCTGGAACAACAATGCGAAGAAGATCCTCAAGACCGATCCCCTCTTCAGCATCAATCCGGACTCCTCTGATGAGTACATGGTCAGGTCCACTCCCATCACCTATGATGAGAAGACCCTCAACATCTTCAAGGGTGAGAAGGATATCTATCATAAGATCAAGATCGTGAAGGATTTCCTTGAGAACAGTGATCCTGAATCAGACTACTTCGCTGAGGTCTTCTCCTACTTCACCGGTATCCTCAAGAGTTTCTCCTCGATCAATGATACGGTAGTGGCCTGTTATCTCTATGTGATGAAACTGATGAAACAGTATCCGTTCCTGAGCCAGAATCTGGAGATCTCCTTCAAGGACCTCTATAACGAGATCGATCAGGTAGATGCGCTGTTCAATGCCATCAATGATACAGAGCTGAAGAAGTGCTTCCTCGAAGAGGTGAAGAACAACTTCGAACAGTGGCCGCAGATCTACAAGGATCTGTTCAAGTATTATCAGTCTTCATACATACTCGATATGCTCTTCAACAACAAACAACGTGATGTTGCTCTATCGATCTTCACGAACGCCTATTCCAGCTATAAAGAGGATCCTGAGACGTGCCTCTGGCTGATCAAGAACTACAGCAAGGATTTCTGGATCGACAAGGTCGGCATCAGCTATGATCGATTGATCATCTCCATGCTCCATATGCTCGACATCAGTTATCGTGCGATCGAGAACAAGAAAGAAGTCAGCAAGAACAGAAAACTCTCAAAGAACATCTATACCATCATGTTCGAAGACGGGGAACTGCTCGCCTACTTCAGGACCTGTGATGTCAACTCCGTACAGAGGATCTATCCGCTGGTCAATGAGATCTCTGATCTCGCACCTGCACGGAAGATCGAGATCAAGCATATCATCAAGGAGCGATTCCCTGAGTATCTGTTCCAGAACGATTCGAATACCACTTCCAATATCTCCGGAGGTCTGCTGGTCACCATGACCAAACTCAAGGATAAGGAAGAAGAACTCAGATATCTCTCAGAGGTGGCAATACCTGAGAACTCCAAAGAGATCGGTGATGCACGACTGCTGGGAGACCTCAAGGAGAATGCTGAATACATCGCGGGGAAAGAGAAGCAGGAACTGCTCAATATCGCCATCGGCAAGCTGAAAGAGGAACTGTCAAAAGCGGTGGTGTTCAACCCCGAAGAGACGAACACCTCGAAGATCTCCTTTGGTACACGAGTCGTGCTGTTCAACAGGAAGGCAGATAAGAATGAGACGATCATCATCCTCGGACCCTGGGAATCGGATCCCAAGAATAACATCATCTCGTATCTCGCACCCTTTGGAGCTGCCCTCATAGCACATACGGTCGGTGAGCATCTGGATTTCACTATCAATGAACGTGATTATTCATATGATGTCGTCTCGATCGAGAAGTACCTGGACTAGCACCCCGAAGCAGCTCACACCTGAGCAGACCAACGAAGACCCCCTGCATCGATGATCCATCTGATGCAGGGGGTCTCTGTAGTACAGGAGGGAGCACGCATTGCTACGTATAGCCCGAGGGATGTGAGAGAACTTCAGATATCAGATATCAGATATCAGATCTCAGGTGAAGAGTCTGATGCCGCCTATCCGGTAGCACAGCAGCACGATCAGACCAAACAGGCACGAAGCGATCGAGGTGTACAGGAAGATCATCATACTCGAGGTATGTATCCACCAGGCCATCGGTACGAGGAAGTGATAGAGCACACAGAGAGCTGTCAGCGGAGTGAGCAGCAGTATCAGATGTCCGGCATGACGAATGATCGCTGCAGTCGGGAAGAGACTGCCTGCCGTGCGTCTGAGAACGATCAGCAGAAAGATACAGCCGAACAGGAAGCTGAGCGTATGAGCCAGTGCAAGGTAGGAGACATCGCAGCCTCTGCTGATGAACAGCAGTGATAATCCGATATCGATCACTGCGACGAAGACCGAAGCATGGACGGTCGATCTGAACTGATCGATCGAATAGAACAGCCGTGTGAGGAAGTGATAGATCGCCGTCACGACCAGACCGTAGGAGAACATCGCAAGGGTCCGTGAGGTAAGGATCGTAGCCTCTGCGCTATAGGCCCCCCGGTAGAGGATCGATGCCACGAACTCCTGCTGCAGGGTGATCAGCAGCAGTGCCGAAGGGAGCAGGAAGATGAGCAGTCGCTTGATCCCCTCCTCTATCTGCCCCGATAATCCTTTCATATCCCCGCGATGGAAGCTGCTGCTCATCTTGGGGAAATAGACTGTGACGATGGCATTGAAGAACAGACCGTAGGGCAGCTGCCAGAAGATGATGGAATTGGAAAAAGCCGTGATACTCCCCTCCTGCAGTCCTGAGGCAAGGAAGAAGGCAACCTGCTGATTGATGATCGCGATCGAAGAGGTCAGCATGACCGGAAGCCAGTAGGTGATCACCGCCTTCAGATCGGGCCCGCGAAGGTTGGTGGTCCAGCCGATGCCGAACCCGGTACGATACAACGCAGGGAGGACCACCAGAAACTGCAGCAGTCCCCCGCATACCACGCCGATCAGGAACGAAAGCGCCCCGAATCGATCTGACAGCAGCAGCATGGAACCGATCACAGAGATGGAGAAGGTGATCGGTGAGGCAGCAGCTGCAGTGAATCGGCTTCGGCAGTGCAGTACCGCATGTATGATGGCGACCAGAGAGATGAGCAGCAGATAGATCACCAGATAACGCAGCATGAGGGCGGCAAGGCTGATCATCTCAGCAGAAGTGAAATCAGAGAGGAACCTGATGATCTGTTCGCTGAAGAACAGCACTGCCAGGCCCAGCGGGATGAACACGATCGTCTCAAGGGTCATCATCTGTCTGACCAGCAGTACCGAACGCTGAGTATGATCTCTCCTGTCAGCTTCCATCGTCCTGGTGAGTACCGGGATGAATGCCGAAGACAGGGCTCCTTCGGCAAGCATCTTTCTGAGATTGTTGGGGATGGTGAAGGTGAAATTGATCACATCCGCCGTACCGGAAGCTCCAAAGATACTGGAGATGACACTGATGCGTATGACACCGAGGATACGTGAGAGCAGCGTGAAGAACATGATCACCGAAGAGTTCCTGGTATCCAGGCGGTTGTTCTCGACCGTTTCAGTACCTGCTGCCCTACTTTCGTTCATATGCCGACAGGTACTCCCGCTTGTATTCCGTGAAGCGATCGGCTTCGATACTCGTGCGAATGTTCTCCATGAGCGTGTGGAGGTAGGTCAGATTGTGTTCAGAAGCCAGCATCGCTCCCAGGATCTCATTGGTCTTGAACAGGTGTCTCATATATCCTTTTGAATAGGTGGTGCATGCACGGCATGTACAGCCTTCCTGTATCGGTCCCTGATCGAACTCGTTGATGACTTTCTTCATATTGATCAGCCCGTGATCGGTGAAGACCGATCCGTTTCGGGCTGTCCTGGTGGCAAAGACACAATCAAAGATATCGATACCGTTCTCTACGGCCTCGAAGATATAGGAGGGGTCCCGATCCCCATGACGTACAGAGGTTTGTCCGACGGAAGGGATTCAACCGTCATGGCAAGGAACTCAGCATACGTGTTGAAGGGTTCCCCTACTGATAAGCCACCGATGGCGATCCCCGGGAAATCGAGACTTGCGATATATTCCGCACTCTCTTTGCGAAGGTCTTCATAGAAGTTTCCCTGGACGATACCGAAGAGTTTTCCCTCGTAGGTGTCGCTGTAGGATTCCCAGGCACTCTTGGCACGTCGTGCCCAGTCATGGGTGATCCTCATCGCCTTGAGAGCCTCCTTCTTAGGGAGATCTGGAGGAGTACAGACATCGAGACACATCTGTATGTCACTGTTGAGGTATCGCTGGATCTCGACGACCTTCTCAGGAGTCAGATGATGGGAAGACCCGTCGATATGGGATCTGAAGGTGACGCCCTCCTCTCTGATCTTCCGGAAGGTGGCCAGGCTGAATATCTGAAAACCACCGCTGTCAGTCAGGATGTTGTGGTCCCAGGAACTGAACTGATGGAGGCCCCCGTAGGCTTTGATCACTTCGATCCCCGGCCGGAGATAGAGGTGATAGGTATTCCCGAGGATCATCGAATATCCCATTTCTTCGATGGTCTGGTGATGCAGGGCTTTCACCGTACCGTTGGTCCCAACCGGCATGAACGCAGGAGTCTGTACGACCCCGTGTGGAAGACGGATGGAGCCGGTGCGTGCTTTGGAATGTGCATCTTTATGGTTGAGCGTATAGATCATATCAGGTCCTCACATGTCGTAAAAGTTGAATACTGAGCAGGGAAAAGACGAAGATCGGCAGCCATGCACCGACGATCGGCGGTATGAAGCGCTGTTTTGCCAGCAGGATGGTCATCATCTCGAACACGAAGTAGCAGACAGAGATGATAATACATAAGAGCAGGCTGTTCAAGAGGATGTTCTTCTTGAATCTGCTGCCGAGGGAACAGGAGATCAATATGACGATAAGCGGTGTGAGACTGAAGGCGAATCGCTCATAGTAATCGGTCAGAAGAGACAGGTAGGTGTTCCTGTCGAGTATCTGCATGCGATCGATATAGGCACGGGCCTCCTTCAGTCGCATCTGCTGGATATCGAAGGTGATGTCCCTGAAATCCTCCGGCATGAACCAGGAATCGGTCAGGGTCATCTGCTCATCCTCATACGAGCTCACCCTGCCATCGGCACCGATATCATAGGTCACGATACCGGATAGCAGCCAGTGACGCGCCTCGGGATCATAGGTCGCTCTCGTTATATCCTGCCGTCTGGTCACTGCCCCGGCAGCATCTCTGCTGATGATGATCAATCCCGAGATCTCCGAGGTCCTGTCATGGTAGTACCGTGCAAAATAGACCTGTCGTGTATCGTTCGATATGAGTACGACATTGGTGTTGTTGTAGGACGTGGAATAGCCGATGACCGTCTGTGTCAACTCCTGCTTCTGTGCATAGGTATCGATGACAGCGAACTCCTGGAACAGGAACCCGAAGATGCTGAGCAGGAGACCAAGGATCACGATACTCCTGATGAAACTGAAGAACGATATGCCGGAGTTGAGCACACTCACCAGTTCATTCCTGGAATGCATGGTGGATATGCTGTAGGTGACTGCGAACAGGATCGAAGGAGCCAGTGCATAGCTCGCAGCCTTCGGGGTATAGAGCAGACTCAATCGAACGACCTGCAGGAAGGGGATGGTGTTGCTGATGTACATGTTGATATTGGTGAACAGATCGAGCAGGAGTACGATCACGGTGAAGATGAGTACTGAATAGATGAAGGTCTTGATCACCTCTGATAACAGATACCTCTGCATCACTCTCATGTTCTCATCCTGCGGGAGAGGAATATGATACCGAAGCTGAACAGGAGCAGGTTCGGTGCCCACATGATCAAGAACGGATGGAGCGTGATCCGAGTGCCAAGCGTCTGTCCGGCAAAGAGCATGAACCAGTAGGCCACCGAGGTGATGATGCCAACGGTGAATCCGACAAGGCGGCCGTTCTTCATGGGGATCAGACTGAAGGGCATGGCGAAGAAGACCAGAAAGAAACAGGCGAAGGGCAGCGCGGTCTTCTTGTAGAATTCCAGTAGATAGTACTGCAGGGTCTTGCTGAACAGCGAGGTCTCCCGCCTGTCTAGCAGCTGCTGATAGGATGACCGGTAATCCCTTCGGGCAAGATCATATGCATCGAGCCGATAGTTGGAGATGATCGAGTAGCCGAGCTCCTCGATCGACGTATCGAGTGTTTCCTGCTGCTCCCGTACCTCCTGCCGTTTCAATCGCAGATCGGTATTGAGATCTCTCAGGCTCTTCTCGTTCGGGGCGACACTCATCAGATTGAAGCTGATATCTTTGAGCTGCAGAAAGTAATCCATACGCTCGGCAACCGCATAGTCGTAATCGAGCGCACCGCTGCCCTTTGGTGACAGACTCTGCACCGATGAGAGGGACAGTGAGATCAGCTGCTGGTCATCATCGGAGCTCAGTGAGGCAACCTTGCTGGAGATCATATCTACCTCTTTCTGCCCGGTATCGATGATCAGAAGGTTCTCGATGGAGTTATCATTCACCTGCCCGTTGACGAAGATCAGATCATTGAATCGTGCGACCGAGTAGGATTCCAGGTCGAGTCCGGGGTTCTCGTAGAGCAGCTCACGATACAGGGCCTTGTAGCGGATGGTACCCAGCGGCAGGAACACATCATTGAGCACGAATGACATCCCGGTAAGGACCATGCTGAATATGACGATCGGTGTGATGATCGACCGGTAGGAGATCCCGCTGGTTCTCATTGCCTGGATCTCGTTTCGCGAGGAAAGGTCTCCAAGAGCCATGGTCGCACCGGTCATGGAGGCAAAGGGAATCGAATAGGATAGGATGATGGGAATCGAATAGAGCAGGATGAGAAACATATCAAGAGCAGATACATTCTTAAGCAGGATGTTGCGGGCTACCAGAAGGATCTGATTGATGAAGAAGATAAAGAAGAAGAACAGGAATGAAATGACAAAAGAGAATGCATACTCCCGAAGAATGTATACGTGAAGAGTATGATTCCTGTGCTCGTTCTTCAATGCAGCTCTCCATCATTTTCCAGTCGAGCCGAAGCCCCCGCTACCACGATGTGAATCCTGTAGATCATCAGCCGGCACGAAAGAAGCCTGCTGCACTGGTGCAATGACCATCTGTGCGATCCTGTCTCCACGGCTGATGCTGTAGGGCTGTTGGCCATGATTGATCAGGATGATCTTCACTTCTCCCCTGTAATCAGAATCAATGGTCCCGGGGGTGTTCAGGACGGTGATGCCGTATCTGGCAGCCAATCCTGAACGAGGTCGTATCTGCGCCTCATACCCGTGCGGGATCTCCAGAAACAGACCTGTTGGAACGAGGGCGGTATCGCCCGGTTCCAACACGATCGCAGTATCAGGGTCCATATATGCATACACGTCTGCGCCGGCAGAGCCGGCTGTTGCATAGGTAGGCAGTACAGCTCCCGGAGAAGCTTTCACCTGAACTGATACCATCTTATTTCTCAAGCTCGATCAGTGCATCGACATAGCTCAAGTTCAGTCTTCCCATACGATCCACTTCAAGAAGCTTCACCGGTATCGACTGGTTCATCTTCAGCACTTCTGAGACACTGTTGATCCGTGACTTGGACATCTTTGAGATATGGCACAGGCCCTCTTTCCCTGGAAGGATCTCGATGAATGCACCGAAGTCGGTGATTCGTTTGACCGTTCCCTGGTAGATCCTGCCGATCTCCGGTTCTTCGACGACTGATTTGATCAGGTCTTTCGCAGCAAGGGCAGATGCTTTGTTCTTACCATAGATCGTGATCTTTCCATCATTCTCTATGTTGATGTTTGCGCCGGTCTGTTCAGCGATGCTCTTCACATTCTTTCCGCCAGGTCCGATGACCGCTCCGATCTTCTCTTCATTGATCGTCATGATCTCTATCCTGGGAGCGTAGGAGGAGATATCATCACTGGGTTCTGCTATGACTTTGTTCATGATTCCCAGAATATGCATTCGGCCTCGCTTAGCCTGCTGCATCGCATTGTACATCAGTTCAGAACTGACCCCTGCGATCTTGATATCCATCTGGAATGCCGTAATACCGTCTTCAGTACCGGCTACCTTGAAATCCATGTCTCCGAGGTGATCTTCTTCTCCGAGGATGTCACTGAGGATCACAGCCTTGTCATCGCTGGAGATCAACCCCATCGCGATACCAGCAACCGGTTTCCTGAGCTTCACACCGGCAGAAAGCAGCGAAAGTGATCCGCCGCAGACAGAAGCCATGGAGGAGGAACCATTTGATTCCAGAATCTCTGACACGACACGTACGGTGTAGGGAAACGCCTCTTTGCCGGGAAGGACTGCTTCCAGCGCTCTCATGGCAAGGTGTCCATGGCCGATCTCTCGACGGCCGGTTCCCATCCTTCCGCACTCACCTACTGAGAAGGGAGGGAAGTTGTAATGCAGCATGAAGTTCGAGTATCTCTTGTCTCCATCGATATTATCGTGCATCTGCTCATCATAGACCGTTCCAAGTGTAGTGATCACCAGAGACTGTGTCTCTCCACGGGTGAACAGGGCACTTCCATGAGTACGGGGCAGTACACCGATCTCACAGGTGATGGGTCTGATCTCTTCAGGACCACGACCGTCGGTACGAACACCATTCTCAAGGATCGATGCACGTACGATCTCGTACTCCATCTCTTCGAACAGTTTTCCGACGATCTTGGTATTTGCGTCGGTGATGATATCAGCGAACTTCTCAAGAGTCTCGTTATATACGTCTTTGATCGCCTTTGAACGAATATGTTTACCGATCACGAAGCAGGCTTCTTCAAGTTTGCCGTAGGCGAACTCTCTGATAGGTCCTACGAAGCTCTTGTCATCTTCGATATAGTTGATCGGCAGTTTCTCTTTGCCCGCGATCTCGGCAAGTTTGATCTGAGCATCACAGAGGGCTTTGATCACCGGTTCTGCAGTCTCGATCGCTTTGAGCAGGATCTCCTCAGAGACCTCGTTCGCCCCGCCTTCGACCATGGTGATCCCATCTTTGGTCCCTGATACGATGATATCGACTTCTGAAGTCTCAAGCTGCTGGAACGTAGGGTTGATCACATATGCGCCGTCGCACAGACCGACCCTGACAGCACCGACAGGTCCGTCAAACGGGATATCTGAGATCGTGACCGCTGCTGATGCAGCGACCATGGCGATCATATCCGGGGTATTGATCTGATCTGTCGAGATGACAGTGGGTACTACCTGGATCTCTCGTCGGAAGGCTTTGTCGAACAGAGGTCGCATGGGTCTGTCAATAAGACGACAGACGAGGATCTCTTTGTCCTTTGGTCTTCCTTCACGCTTGAGAAATCCACCGGGGATCTTTCCCGCAGCATAGTATTTCTCATTGTATTCTACCTGAAGAGGAACATAATCTAGACCATCGATCTCAGCACTTCCTGCACACGCGGTAGCAAGTACAGAACTCCCTGCATATGAAGCAAAGACTGCCCCATTCGCCTGTTTAGCCATTCTTCCGGTCTCAAGGATCAGTTCTTCTTCACCTATCTTCACACTTATTGTTTGTAACATCATTAAACACCTTGGTTGTGTATACAGTTCCTGTATACTATTTTCTTAGATTGAGCTTTGCGATCAGGTCACGATATGCATTGATATCGGTATTCTTCAAATAACGAAGCAATCTTCTTCGCTGACCTACCATCTTCAGCAGACCTCTACGGCTTGCATGATCTTTTTTATGAGCTTTGAAGTGGTCGTTCAAGTCTCTGATCCTCTCGGTCAGCAGAGCGACCTGAACTGCTGTTGATCCTGTGTCTTTTCCATTCGCACCATATGTTTCAATGATTCCCTGCTTCTGCTCATTAGTTAATGCCATCTTTCTCTCCTATTATATGCTCTATTATCTTCATTTCAATAATGTGCGATCGAATTATTTCGTCGCTGTGACACGTAATTGTATCACGGTGTATAACCATCTCACCATGATACTCAGATTCATTAGTACAACACATAGACACATCATACAATCCCGGTGGCGGAAGGATCTGTGCGATGGAATCTACTTCTATATCAAAGGTCCGACTTCCAGTGACATGAGGTATATTGGCCATATCAATGGAATGGGACCTGCCTAGCAGTTTAGCAGCCGTTGTCATATCGCCTTCCAGTATCGATCGTCTGATCCTGGAACTACTTACCCGTTCCCCTGAGAGCATGACAGAAGGTACGATATCCACCTCTGTGATACTTCCTGAAAACCATTCTTTGATCCTGGCGGCATGAAACAAGGCCTGATAACCACATGAGAAGTTCTCTCCGAACACGATATGCCGCAGTCGGCAGGAATCAGCGATCTTCGAAAAGAAATCCTCTCCTTGTAGTTTACTAAATTCAGGAGAAAAGTCAATGAGAACCATATTCTCAATCTTGTTATTAGCGATCATTTCCGTCTTTTGCCGCAAACTGAGTATATCTTTATGGTATGGACGTTTGCCGAGCACTCGTTTTGGATTCGGATGGAAGGTGAACAGGAATCCGGTACTCGAATCTATCTTGTCATAGATCCTGTGCAGCAGGGCCATATGTCCTGCATGCAGGCCGTCGAACACACCGATCGTCATAGAGACATCAACATCCTTGAACTCTCCGGATGAGATGAAATCGTCGAATGATATGAGGTTCATCTCCTACCCTCTTCTTCAGCGATGACGAACTTGTATCTGGTAAAGACTGCTTCATGCATCTGCATCTTGTAGTGTACGACCGCAAGTAGTTCATGAGCGGTGGTGAATACGGCACAGAGCCCGGCATCGGGCTTGAGTTCAAGGCTGGTACACCATGCTCTGCTGATCATGTGTCCATACCTCACACGCTGAATATAGACTGGATCCTCGATCATGCAGATCGAGAGGGCCCCTGAGGCTTCGAACATCTGCCAGGGGGATAGCACATCCTCTACCGTGGCTGTCTCCGGGGCTACAGCATCTGAGAGAGAGAACGGTCCGATATGGGTTCGTTTCAGAGCGGTCACATACGCACAGGTCCCGAGTCGTATACCAAGATCCCGTGCAAGGGATCGAATGTAGGTACCTTCGAGCAGTGAATTCTCAGCTGGAGTTCTGGTGCATGGTATGAGAGGATCTCGAATCGGTAGATCGATATGGTCCGTGGTGCGATCACCACATCGCTGCCGGCCAATGCCGACTTGTAGGCTCTCACCCCATTCACATGGACTGCAGAGAACTGCGGCGGGACTTGCTCGATGGATCCGGTGAACTCAGATACCACCGCAGAGATCTCCTCGAGTGTGGGGACAGGTCCCTCTTCGATGATCTCACCTTCAGGATCCAGGGTGGTCGTGCGAATACCGAAATGGAATACCGCCTCATATACTTTGTCAAAATCTGTGAAGAAGCTGTTCATCCTGGTCATGGGACCTATGAGGGCAATAAGAAGACCCTCGGCAAACTTGTCGAGGGTTCCGGTATGACCGACTTTCTTATGTATATGTCTCTTGATCGGATACAGAGCTCTGAAAGAGGTGATATCCGTTGATTTGTTGATGAGAACCAAACCTGCTGGAGTCATGATCAGTTTTTGAGATCCTCTATCTTCCTGTTCACAGCTATAGCCTCGCGAATCGAGACATCTTTGACAAACAGGAGTTTCGGTGTATGCCTGGTCTTCAGGCTCTTACCTATTCTGGACTGAAGCACCCCTGAGGCATTATTCAGTATCATGACTGAGGTCTCAAGGGTCTTCTCGTCCTCAAAGGTGGAGACGAACACCTTGGCAAAAGAGAGATCCTTTGCCAGTTTTATTCCCGAGATCGATATGAACTTACTCAATCTCGGGTCTTTGATCGCGCCCTGCACGAGCAGGGTGCTGATCAATTCTATGATATGTGATTCTGTTCGACGCATGGATACTTCATTCATATTATTTAAGCTTCTTTGCAACCTCTACGATCTCGATGACCTCTAAGATATCATCGACTGCCAGATCCTGATAGTTCTCTATCCCGATACCACATTCAAAACTGGTCTGGACCTCTTTTGCATCATCTTTGAATCTCTTCAGTGAGGTGATCTTTCCGGTATGGATCTTGATCCCTTCCCGTATGACATGAGCCGTTGCGTTTCTCTTGACTTTACCTTCCAGGACATAACAACCGGCGATGACACCGATCTTCGGTACCTTGAATATATCTCGTACTTCGACCTTACCGATCACCTGTTCCTTCAGATCAGGTGAGAGCATGCCTTCCATCGCTGCTTTGATGTCATCTACCACATCATAGATGATGTTGTACTTTCGTATATCGATCTTCTCACGATCTGCAAGCAGCTGTGCTTTCGGCGTTGGGCGAACATTGAATCCGATGACGATGGCATTCGATGCGATGGCCAGGTTGATATCATTCTCGATGATGGCTCCGGCTGATGCATGGATCGCCTGAAGTCTGATCTCACTGGTAGAGAGTTTCTCAAGGGCACTCTGCAGTGCTTCGACCGAACCATGCACATCTCCCTTGATGATCACCTTCAATTCCTTGACTGCCCCGTCCTGTATCGAATCGAACAGATTGTCCAGTGTGATCTTCTTCACATTCTGTGCTTCTCCCAGTCGTTCGAGTTCCTGACGTTTTGATCCTACCTGACGTGCCTGTTTATCATTCTCAGTACACTGGAACGGTGCTCCAGCACTGGGGATCCCAGTGAATCCCAGGATCTCGACAGGTGTCCCCGGTGTAGCAGCTTCGATCTTCTCACCCTTGTCATTGAACATGGCTCGGACTTTACCGGAGTAGACTCCTGCAATGAACGGATCTCCGATACGGAGTGTACCACGCTGTATGATGACGGTGGAGATGATACCACGCCCATGGTCGACCTGTGACTCTATGATGCGCCTTCGGCACGGCAATCATAGTTCGCTGTCAGTTCCAGCATCTCAGACTGCAGCAGAATGGCTTCGACAAGTTCTTCGATACCCTCTTTCTTCAGAGCTGAGATCTCACAGAACATGGTGCTTCCGCCCCATGATTCAGGTAGAAGATTGTATTCAGAAAGCTGCTGTTTGACTCGATCCACATTTGATTCTGGAAGATCGATCTTATTTACCGCAACGATGATCGGTACATCTGCCTCTTTTGCATGGTTGATCGCTTCGATGGTCTGAGGCATGACCCCGTCGTTCGCAGCGACTACCAGGATGACGATATCGGTGACCTGTGCCCCACGTGCACGCATCAGCGTGAAAGCGGAGTGACCCGGAGTATCGAGGAATACCACTTCCCCATGATCGGTCTTGACCGAATAGGCTCCGATATGCTGGGTGATCCCGCCGAACTCGCCGGCAACCACATTCGCTTCCCGTATCGCATCCAGCAGTTTGGTCTTACCATGGTCAACATGCCCCATGACCGTAACGATAGGAGGACGGGACTTCAGGACAGTATCGGCATCTTTCTCAGTCTCGATCACCGTCTCATCATACAGAGAGACGATATTGACTTCACATTCATATTCAGAAGCAATGATCGTAGCAGTATCAGCATCGATCTGCTGATTGATCGTCACCATCATGCCCATTTTCATCAGTTTTGAGATCAGTTCTGAAGCCTTGAGGTTCATCTTACGTGCCAGTTCCGAGACCGTGATCACTTCCATGATATCGATACGTTTGGGAACGGGGTTGGCACGTTTTGCAGCCTTCTTCTTGATCTGAAAATCTCTTTCCTGATAGATATCTTTCTTGTTTTTCTGATAGTTCTTCTTATTCTTGGCCTTGAAGACTTTCTTTATAGGTTTCTGGCCTTCGATGGGAGCCGGTTTCTTTGGAGCTCCTGCCCCGCCCTGATTGAATCCACCAGGTCGTTGAGGACGGCTGCCATTATAAGGAGGTC
>LQAI01000054.1_pt1 | contig 74449 bp, 85 predicted proteins | sample 1535821 | NCBI WGS metagenome assembly LQAI01 (sample SAMN04331586, study PRJNA305678) | bioreactor metagenome | isolation source: bioreactor_5 inoculated with Wadden Sea sediment 1st replicate of a... | place: Germany:Bremen
GAAGCATGGATCAAAGAAGTGGAATCCCGCACCAAGGGTGAAATCACCATCAACTATTTTCCGGCCGGAACCCTGACCAAGGCACCCCAGACTTACGACGGAGTGGTGCAGGGTATTGCCGATATCGGAATGACGGTCCTGGCCTATTCCAGGGGACGGTTCCCGGTTGCCGCCGCCATTGACCTGCCCATGGGGTATACATCCGGCGTTCAGGCCACCAATATTGCCAACGGCGTACTCGAAAAATTCGATCCCGAAGAATTCAAAGACACGGAACTGATGTTTCTTCACGCCCACGGACCCGGATTGTTGCATACCCGTGACAAGGCAGTGAATACCCTGGACGATCTCAAGGGCCTGAAAATCAGAGGCACCGGTACCAGCGGCAAGGTAGTGGCGGCTCTGGGCGGATCACCTGTGGGGAAATCCATGGGTGAAACCTATCAAATGCTGCAAAAAGGCGTGGTGGATGGATCCATGCATCCGGTGGAAGCCAACAACGGATGGAGCTCGGCGAAGTGGTCAACTATATGATCCAAAACTTCTCCACCGCATACACCACCACCTTTGCGGTATTCATGAACAAGAATAAATGGGACAGCCTGACTCAGACACAGCAGGACACCATCCAGGCCATCAATGCGGAATTTGCCTTGAAACACGGACAGGCATGGGACAAAGCCGATGAGCTCGGGATGGAATTCTTCAAAGAAAAAAAGGAGAAGTCATCTCCCAGTCGGATGCGGAAGCAAAAAAATGGGCAGACCAGGCAGTCATCGTCATTGATGAGTACGTCAAAAGCGTCTCAGAAAAAGGAATTGATGGACAGGCCATCGTAGATTATATCAAAGCCAATCTTTAACAATTATGCCGGTTTCAATATGTCCGGCAGCATGACTGACAGCCCGGCCGGGTGGTTTTCCGCCGGGCTGCCTGATGCCTGACACTCCTGACAATAAAACCGACTACTTTAAAAACAGGATGAATTATGCGTGTTATTTCCCAGGCGTTGAACAAATTTTCCGATTTGCTGAAACTGATCGGCGCCGTCGCCCTCACTGCCATGATGATGCTGACAGTGGTGGATGTCATCGGCCGGTTTTTCAAATCACCTATTTTCGGTTCCGTGGAACTGGTGGGTTTTCTGGCAACCATTGTCGTGGCTGCCGCCCTGCCCTATACCTACAAAATGGATGGCCATGTGGGGGTGGAAATCCTGGTCCGGCTGCTGTCAGAAAAGATTCAGGTCGGAATCGATATTTTCACTCGGACCCTGACGCTGATCCTGTTTATTCTGATCACCTGGCAGATGTTTCTGTACGCTGAAGATATTTATCAGACCGGTGAGGTGTCCATGAATCTGGAATTTCCCATCTATTACATAGTCTATCTGCTGTCTTTCGGGCTGTTGGTCTTCACCATCACTATTTTGGAGGCCATTGTTCAAGACATAACGAAATTAAGAAAGATGAGTCAAAAATGAACCCGACACTTATTGGCATCATCGGTATCCTTATCATGATCCTCATGTTTCTGACCCGGATGCCCGTGGCGTTTGTCATGGCCAGCGTGGGATTTGCGGGGTTCTCGATCATGATCACTACGGATGCCGGCCTTGTCCTGTTGTCCCGAAACATCTACGAAACTTTTGATTCTTACGATCTGACCACCATTCCACTGTTTATTCTCATGGGACAGCTGGGGTTCAACTCCGGCATCAGCAAACGATTGTACAATGCGGGATACAAATTTCTGGGAAGCATCCGGGGCGGACTGGCCATGGCCACGGTTTCCGCGTGTACGGCATTCGGCGCAGTCTGCGGTTCCAGCCCGGCCACCGCCGCCACCATGGCGACTGTGGGTCTGCCGGAAATGAAACGATACAATTATGATGATGAGCTAGCCACCGGATCGGTGGCATCCGGCGGTGGCATCGGCATGATCATGCCTCCGTCCGTAGTACTCATTATTTATGGTATTTTAACGGAACAGTCCATCGGGGCCCTGTTTGTGGCCGGTATCTTTCCGGCACTTCTGGTGACTCTGCTGTTCATTATCTGCATCTACATCCGCTGCCGGATTTCACCGGACCAGGGCCCGAGAGGCGAACACTTTTCCTGGTCTCAAAAGATGAAAGCGCTGCTCGGCTTGACCGAAACCCTGATCGTTTTTGTTCTGGTCATCGGCGGTATTTTCATCGGATTGTTCACACCCACAGAAGCGGCTGCCATCGGAGCGTTCGGGGTGCTGCTCATCGCGATGATCCGGCGCCAGATCTCCTGGGAGGGATTTATCAAATCCTTGATGGAAACCCTTCGGACATCCTGCATGGTACTCATGCTCATTGCTGGTGCCGTGATTTTCGGCAAATTCCTGGCCGTCACCCGGATTCCTTTTGAAATTGCCGGCTGGGTGTCGGGTCTGGAGATCTCTCCGGTACTGGTCCTCGGCGTTATCCTCCTCATCTATTTTTTCGGCGGATGTTTCATGGATGCGCTGGCCTTTGTCACTCTCACCGTACCGATCTTTTTTCCGGTGGTTCTGGAACTGGGATATGATCCTATCTGGTTCGGCATCATCATCGTCATGGTCACGGAAATGGGGGTAATCACCCCGCCGGTGGGCATTAATGTCTATGTGGTCTATGGCGTGGCGAAAAACGTGCTGGATGAAGGGGTGCCGCTGGAAAAAATCTTCAAAGGGATTTTTCCATTTCTCATTGCGGTGATCATCGGCGTATTCATTCTGATCATTTTCCCGCAGATCATCATGTTTTTGCCCAATCTCATGTACTGAGAACCAAGACACCCCAGTTTGAGATGAACGAGACAGAAGGCCGGAATTCATGTTGCATAATTCCGGCCTTCTGTTTTTTAAAAAACCGGCATGGCCAGAGCAAGATTGCACACAACAAAACATGACAGGTTCGATGCCGGGGAATGTCCCGGCGGATGCGTTTTAAAATGTATACCCAATGGAGAAATGAACCCGGCCCGAATCCTCTCCGGTTTCAGGATTCAACCGGTATCCGTAAAGCAATCCCACCGGCCCCACAGGCGTCATATACCGCAGGCCGGATCCGACCGTATATTTGAACCCTTCGTTACGGCTGTTTCGGATGGTGTCCCGCAGGGCCCCGGCATCCACAAAAACCGGAAGTTCCAGATTCCCGCCCAGATCGATCCGAGCCTCGATGGAGCCGGCCATCCGGGTTTTGCTCCCAAAGGATCCCCGAAATCATCCACCAGCAATTTGTTTTCATCAAACCCGCGCACATCTGAAATACCTCCCAAATAAAACAATTGATCATCCGGCAGAAGATCGTCAGAGGAAAATTCTGCAACGTACCGTATATGGCCTGAAATGCCAGGACTACCCTGGAAAAAGGCTGTATGTAATATTTGGCCGTGACCTCGTATTTCATGAAATTGTCCAGGTCCTCGAATATATCCCGGGTGTACCCGGCAGAGGCGTTAAGATAAATCCCCCGGGTGGGCCGGGAAAAGGAATCCACCGATGACCAAGTCACATAAGGGTGCCGGCCAGAATACCGCGGGCCTCATAAACATCCGGATTGACATCGGTTTTAGTTCCTGTGGCATATTGCTCTCTGGATTCCAGATTAAAACTGGTTCCCAGAAGCAGACGGGGGGTCAGCTGCTTTTCAAACATCAAAGAAGATCCGTATTTCCGGGTACCGAAATTCTGATTCTTTAGTTCCTCTTCTGACAGATACACATTGGCATCCGTAAAAATCCGTCTGGACAGAAAATCATAATCCGTAACACCCAGAACCGCCTCATACCCCACACCGGACACTTCGGTATCCAAATACAGCCTCCGGTTGGTTCCCATCCAGTTCCGATTACCGGCGGACACCCCAAGATAGACGTCTCTGGCCGTATCATATCCGATACTGGTCTCCAGAAAATAGGGATTTTTTTCTTCCACTTCCGCTGTGAAAAAAAACGAATCCGATTTTTCCTGAACGCCGATGGTTTTAAAACTCACTCTTTCCAGACAATTAAGATCCCGGATATCGTTCTGAAGGTTCAAAAACCGGTCCAGGGAGACCGGCTCACCCGGTTCCAGGGTATTGTGCCTCAGGATGACATCCTCTCTGGTATCGAAATTGCCGAATACCCAGATACCCCCGACCCTTGACATCCGTCCGGGCGACACCCGGAAGATAACCCGGCAGTCTTTGCCGTCCGGTTCGACACGGGGAGTGACCCGGGCGTATATATATCCGTTCTCCCCCAGAAAAGACAGCAACGCAATCCGGTCCTCATCCACCCGGGACGGCAGACAAAAATCGTTTTTCCGGGTCTTGATCACCTGATGAAAAGCCTTGGAATCGATATTATCCGGCAGCCCTTCAAACACGACGTCCATCACATGTCGTCGGTACCCTTCGGTCACCTCGAACACCACATCCGCTATCTTCTGATTTTTCTCATCCGGCTCGGTCCATATGACCTCCGCCGACACCTGGGCGTTCTCAAACCCCTGGTTCCTGTAAATATTTTCCAGGGTCCGCCGGTCTGATTCCGGCATGTTTTCGACAAACGGGCCGTCATAAAACAACCCTTTTCCCCGGGTATTGAGATGGGGGGACACGGCTTTCTCATCCAGGGCCATCAGACCTTTGATCGAGGTATCGCCCACCAGATACCGGGTGTTTTCCTGAATCCGTATCAAGATGTCTTTCACCGGTCGTTGATCGTCTGACCCGGTTTTGACAACATAATCCACGTCACATTCCCGGTATCCTGCTTTTTCATACCGGTCTTTGATATTTTTTATGCTTCGTTTAAGTCCGAAATCATTGCGGTTCCCCTTTGACCAGATGGTCAGATCCTTTTTCAGGATCCGATTGCTGAATTCTTTGTTTCCGGAAAACGACACCCGGTATTTCGGTCCTTCATCAATTTGAAGGACTATCCGGCTTCGCTTCTGTGCCAAATCTGTCTGCAGGTCAAAATCGACACTGGCTTCAACAAATCCTTTTTTCCGGTAAAATGCCAGCAGATCTTTGACATCTTTTGTGATTTTCTCCGTCTCAGTTCTTTCACCCCGGCTCCAGAAAAACAGCGGCAATTGATAAGATTTCATGCGCATTTTAAGCCGGGTATCTGAAAACGCACGATTTCCATCCATCTCGATGTCAACGGTCCGAAGCGGCACGTTTTTTTCCACCTTGATGAACACGTTCGTCTGCAGATTTCCCGCTGCTTCCGTGCGGATTTCGACTTGAGCATCCACATACCCTTTTTGCGTCATCACGGTCTGCACCGCCTGAATGTTTTTCTCCACCTGGTCCGGGTAAAACGCCCCCCCAACCCGGTAATCCGTGGCCCGGATTATGGGCTGCGTAAACACCGGAAACGCGCCGCCCACCTTGATGCGTTTCACCTGTATCACCGGGGTCAGCCGAAAATCAGGGTCATGGAAGCGGCATCCAGATCCGGGTCCGGGATATCGATGTCACTGAACTGACCGGACTGTTTCAGCAGTGAAATAGAGGTGGACAGGGCCCCGGCATCAAACCGGTCTCCTGGGTGGAGCTTCATCATCCGTGTGGCCATGGAGTGCAGCTTTGCCCGCCGCTCCGGTTCCCCACCCATAATATCCACCTGAACTTTTCAATGACCGGCCGGTTCTCTATTGCCTGAGCCGGAACGACTCCGGTCATTATACCCGATATCCCCCACAGGCATACCACCCACCTGAACAGGGATATTCCCCGTTGTCCTGCTTTGTTCATTCTTGTTTCTGATTTCATCCCGTCTATCTGAACTCCAGTTTCAGGGTAATTTCCGTTCCAAAGCCTCCTTTTGAGTCGTTAAACGCTCTGAGGATGACGTTTTCCAGCATTTTATATTCCGCTGCATTGGTATGAACGGTTTCTTGATCTTCCGTTTCCATGGAATAGATCACCTCCAGCCGTTCCGACAATTTCTTTCCCATGGTGACATTGACATTACCGCCTTGCCCTCCGGATTCATCATACCCGAGCGCAAAGGTATCCAGCGGGGTGGATGACAACACTTCCCGGCCGACCATTTCCGAGGCTTTGTCCGCCAGAATGCCGGTATAGGATCCGCTCCCTTTTCCCAGCTCTTTCGTGGTTTTTCCCATGATCAACAAAGACAGGATATCTTCATGGGTTTCCGCAGGATCGGAATACAGTCTGAACTTGAGATTATCGGTCTTTCCGCTGACATCCATGTAGATGACCCATGTCCGGATGGCGGTATGGGCCTGGAGGGTGATTTTCGGATCGTTTTAAACGGATCCACAAAATCGATGATCCCGGTTCCAATGTCAAACTGACGTTTCTGATACACCACAGTCCCTTCCACAATATTCGCCCTCCCGGTGATCGCCGGCTGGCGGATGGTGCCGGTAATTTTCAGATCCGGCTCCACCATGATAAAGGCCAGGTTGTTGTCCAGTATGAACGGGTCTTTGTAATTGACGGCAATATCCAGGGCCAGGTTGTCTGAAAACGAGGGTTTCCCGGAATCCCGCGGCGGTTCAACCGGTCCGGTACTGCCCATTTTCCGACTTTCCAAAGCTTCCGCCAGATCAAACTCGAAATCCCGGTAAAATTCACCGTGAATTATCTCCACCTTTCCGGTCAGCCCGGCTTTTTTCAGGGACCCGGAAAACGTCAAGTCCGTATTAAATGCCGCTTCCAGGGTATCTTCCACAGATACGGTGACATTGCGGGTCAGGACCCTGGCCTGACCGGACACCGGCATGAAATTATTCAGTGTCAGATCCCCGAACACTTCCAGGGTTCCTTGACCCATATCAGCGGTCAAAGACATAATTTTCAGCCGGTCATTGGACAAGGCCAAACTGCCGTTCAAATTCGACACCAGAAGTCCGGCTTCAGGAACCGGATACTGCAGGTCCTCCAGCAGCATTTCCGCAGTCACCTCCGGCTCTGAAAACGATCCGCCCACCTCCGCGCGAATCTGAAGGCCCCCTTTGGCAGGTTTCAGCTGTTCGGTCACCTGAGACGGCAGACTCGCGTTAATCCGCCCGCGGGCCTGCACCTGCCCGTTCAGCTGTCCGGATACACCGGAAAAACCGGCGGTCGCCAAAAACGGGTCCAGCGATGTGCCGGCAAATTCGGTGTGGATATCAAATCCTGCGGTCTCCGGATTGAAAGATGCTTTCAGCCCGATGGTCCGGTCCAGGGCCACAGACAGATCCAGTCCCTGCTGATCCGGCGGGTTCAACCCCAAAACCGCCACGACCGACTGAACCGGTATCCTGCCGGTACCTCCGGAATCCACCGTCCCGGACGATTCCATGGTCTGCTTCTGTGATATATCCAGGTGAATCGTTACAGATGAGGCCAGCGATTCCATCCACACGGTTTCCGTGTCACTGTCAGCCACCGGCAAAGTGATCTCCTTCCCTGAAAGATTCAGGGTCGCATTGATCGCTTTCATCTTTTTCCAGGGCCCGCTGTATTTCCATCTCCAAGCCCGCAACCGCCTCTCCGTTCAGGGTCACGCGCCCTGATTGATTTGAGTGGTCAGCTCATGAATGGTCAGCCGGTCCTGGGACAGGGTCATGCGGCCGTTCACCCCGGTAACCGCCAAAGGCAAATCTTCCGGTTGCCAAGCCAGATCCGTCACATTCATGACGGCATTGAACTCCGGCTGAAGGACCGTTCCGGCGACATCTGCCTCAATGGTCACACGCCCTTTGGCCGCTGCCAGGTGTGTTTCAAAAGGTTCCATGAGATCTTCCGGCAGAGTGCCTGAGGACCGGAACCAGCCCTGCACGCCGCCGCTGACACCGGGCAATCCTGCAGCTGACAGGAGCGGGCCGAAATCTTTGGCCTTGAAATCCAGATCAACGGCATATCCGGATGTTTTCATTTCCAGATCCCCCGTGATGTCCACCAGGTTTTCCAGAACCAGGGAAAACCGGGGATTGTCCAGATCGATCCGGGCTGCCAGGCTCTGCCGCGGAATGGTCATTTCCGAGATATCGGGGATGGACAAGGACGCGCCCCTGTCATACGCAACCCTGGCTTCAAGATCAAACGCGGTATCCGTGTTCAGAAAAAGGGGGGCCATTTTCGGATCTGTTTCTGCCAGTACTGTTGCCGGCCGGATCTTTCCCTTTGTTTTCAGAAAAGCCTGGATTTGTTTTTTCAGCGCAAACCCCGGATCAAACAAATCGGCGGTCCCGGAGGCCGCCAGTTCCAGACCCGGTCCCTGAACCGTGAGATCCGTCAGCGCGGCTTTCCCCTGACCGTCCAGGGTTGCCTTGAGATCCAGCCAATCCACAACCATTCCTGCTGCCTCAAGGTCACGCCCTTCCAGGACAGCGGCAATCGCCGGCCCACTCACCGGCCCTTGCGCCTGAACCGTAGCGCTAACCCGTCCCCGGGCCGGAAACAAGCCGAATGCCCGTGTGGCAGCATCCAGATCATCGGCCGACACGGTGACACCCATGTCCAGTACCTGATCAGCCAGATGATATGTGCCTGAACCCTGCAACTGTGCCGGACGGGTATCCAAATTCAGTTGACTCAGGGTGAGCAACCGGCGGGTGATATCTCCGGACACTTGAATAGTCAGATCCAGAGGATCGTTCTCAGCCTGATTCTGTTTGAATTCTTTAAAAGTCGAGGTCAGGTCGTACCCGGCGGTCAGGGTATCCAAAGAAATTCCCCGGCCCTGGGCCCTGCCCCGGGAGGAAAACTGCCCAGAAAATCCGGGCATCCATGGGGCCAGCCGGGCGAAATCCCCTCCTGTCTGGTCAAAGGCCAGCGCATATGTCATCTGCGCAAGATCAGGGGCTGATCCCAGAAATCCATCCGGAAATACCCGGGACAGATCAGTGGATCCGGAAATTGTCGTGGTGATTCCCAGCAGATCGGTTCGGGCCCGTTCAAGGTCAGCACCCGTCCTGCCAGACTCACGGCAATATCCAGACTGCCGTTTTGAACATTCGGGGCCATGGCCAGGTGCTGTCCTGCGACCTGAAGCCGAGCTGTCGGATCATTGACCGGTCCCCGCCCGGAAAGGGTCAGGCAAAGGGTTCCGTCCAGATTCGGCATTTCCGGCGATATCCGGGAAACCGCCGCCAGATCGGTGGTCAGATCGGCAGCCAGATCGACCTGTGGCTGACCCAAAAGGTCATTGACCAAGCCGGAGGCTGTCAGCACCCCGACGGCTGAGGTCAGATTCATCTGGAATCTGCCGGTTCTCTTTTCCCTGACCGATGCAGAAAGGTGCAAAGATTCCGCATCCAGGGTTATTGTTGTCGCATTGGTGAATGTGACACCCCCCACGTCAATGGATACGGCACCGGACATCTGTTGCAGATCCACCTCCGTCACTGACACATTCAGCGATCCGACATCAACCGTGTTCTCAGGATCTGAAAAGGACAGGGCACCGCGGGTAATCTGAGCTGTCTGAATTTTTACATTCAAAGGCAGGCCGGTTCTGGACGTATCGTTTTCCGGACTATCTTCGGGCATGTCATCCCCGGCCGTCAGAGCGTTCACAAGGTTTATTCGACCGGTGGCATCTTCTATCAGATTTAGCGTCAGTCCATCGATCTGGAGCAAACTGATCTCCAACACCTTGTCAAACAGCGAACGCCATTGAATCTTAAGCCTCAGAGAGTCGAATGCCAGACAAAAGTTTCCTTTTGCATCCATCAGCCGGATATCGTCGAGCCGCAGCAGGGCGCCCTCGGCCAGCAGCCGGATCTGTCCGGCCGACAGTGTGCCCGGGATTGCCGCATTGATCCGATTCATCGCCAGGGTTCGGGCATGACCACTGCGGCTGTATCCGTAAAGTCCGGCACTCAGCATTGCCAGAAGGAACAGCATGCCCGCGCCGGTCCGTAAAACAAATTTTTTGATTCTCAAATTTTCCACCGCTTTTGTCTTTCATTGTTCCGACGGTTTATTTATCCACAACCTGTAAATATATCATATCCTATAAAAATATCCCACCAACAAATCTGTGCACTGAGCTTGACTTTGAACGTCAAATCGCATACCACGATCACAGACAAGGCCGTAACGCTCAACAAACGGAGTCTGCATGGCAAAATTACTGGTCATTGACGACGAAAAATCCATCCTTGAAACCCTGAGCATGTTTTTCGAAGAAAAAGGACTGACAGTGCTGACTGCTGACACCGGCACCAAAGGAATGGCTCTGTTCCGAAAACAACGGCCCCAGGTGGTGATCCTGGATATCCGGCTGCCGGATGTAAACGGTCTGGAGATCCTTGCAGCCATGGTCAAGGAAAATCTTCCGGCCAAGATCATCATGATCACGGCCTTCCAGGATATGGAAACCACCATCGTAGCCATGAAGACCGGCGCGTTCGACTATATCCACAAACCCCTGGACATCGACCAGGTGGAACAGGCGGTCAACCGGGCTGCCCGCATCATCGAGATCGACCGGGAAACCCCGTCTTTGACCCCTTGTGCTGGACCGGCGGCGCCGGTGGAACTCATCGGGAAAAGTGAAAAAATGCGCCACGTATTCAAAATGATGGGCCTGGTGTGCGGGCGGCAGGTGAACGTGCTGCTTCAGGGGGCCACCGGCACCGGCAAGGAACTCACGGCCCGGGTGATCCACATGAATGCCGCCAGCAAGGACAAGCCGTTCATCGTGTTTGACTGTTCCTCGGTGGTGGACACCATTATTGAAAGCGAGCTGTTCGGCCATGAAAAAGGGGCGTTCACCGGCGCGGACCAAACCACCATCGGAAAGATCGAGCTGGCCGGGACCGGCACCCTGTTTCTGGACGAGATCTCCCAGCTGTCCCTCAAGATCCAGGGCAAGCTGCTGGGGTTTCTCCAGCGCCGGGAATTCACCCGGGTAGGGGGCACCCGGGTGTTGAAATCCAACTGCCGCATCGTGGCGGCCTCCAACCAGAACCTGTCCGAACTGGTGGAAAAAGGCCTGTTTAAGCAGGACCTGTATTACCGCCTCAAGGTATTTACCATCCAGCTGCCCCCGCTGGGGGAGCGACTGTCAGACATTCCTTTTCTGGTGGAACATTTTCTGTCCAAAATCAACCGGGAACTGGGCACCACTGTCACCAAAATCCAGGACGGGGTCATGGCACGGCTGCGCCGGCATGCATGGAAAGGCAATGTCCGGGAGCTGGAAAACGTCATTGTCCAGGCCCTGGTGGGATGTCGGGGCAATGTGCTCCTCAGGGACGACATCGACCGGATTTTGGACCATCACCGCACCGAACCGGTCCAGGGTCTGGAGTCTTTTTCCCTGGCCCGTGTGGAAAAACAACATATCGCCCGGACCCTGGCCCAGCTGGGATGGAACAAAACCCGCACCGCCCGGCTGCTCCGGATCACCCTGCCCACCCTGCGCAGCAAGATCAGGAAATACCATATCCATCCCAATGGGAGCTGAATGGAAAAATTTTTTTCTATCTAATGGTAATTTTTTTTTCCGATATCACTGCCCGCACTCCTGTTGCATCGGTTGGAAAAATTCTCATGAAAAATTCATTCACCCGTTCACTGAAGGCGGTTCATTTGATTTTTGATTTTCAGAATTTAATCCTGGCACACTTTTCGCTATTGTGATTCAATCACAACAATACCGTTACCATTGCCCGGGCCTTTGCACCAGAAGCCGTCCGTTGCCTGCCCGCCCCTCTTCTCCAACCGGGCATCCATGGGACCATGATACAGGGGTTTCAACCCCACCCTGAAGACATATGCCATAAAAAACAGTGCCAATGACGGTGCTGCTTTCATGCAAAAGGAGAAAAGGTTATGAAGCGTATCAGGTTAAGCGTCCGGTGTATTTTGTTCGTAATGGCGGGCATGGTTCTATGGTGCGGACCTGCGGCCGCTCAAAACCCATTGTACTGGGGGCCCCGCTGTCAACGGCGTATCTGTACGGCTGGGATGCGGAACGGGGAATCCGGCTGGCTGTGGATGAAATCAATGCCGCCGGCGGTGTGGCTGTCGGCGAAAAAAACCGCCCTTTTGCCGTGGAAGTGATCGACACCCGGGACCTGGAACCCGGCGTGCCGGTGAGCGAAGCCCTCATGGCGGTGGAACGGCTGATTCTCAACAAGGGGGCTGATTTTATCGTGGGTGGTCCCAACCGATCCGAGGCGGCCCTGGCGGCCATGTCGCTTTTGTCCAAACACAAAAAGTATCCATTGTCACCTCAGGGGTGCTCACCCCCAAATATCACAAAACCGTGGAAGCCAATTACGACAAATTCAAATACTGCTTCCGGATCCATGGGGAAGCCGTGAATCTCATCGGCGAAATCATCGCCAATTTTTCGGATCTCAAGGAAAAATACGGCCTCACCAAGGTATTCATCATGGCTCAGGATGTGTCCCATGCCCGAGGCGCAGCCGAAGTCATGGGCAAAGTGGCCGGGTCCAAGGGATTTGAGGTCACGGGGACGGAAATCTACCCCACCGGGGCCACGGATTTTCCATGGGACTGCTTAAGGCCCGGTCCTCCGGATCCCAGATCATCAACATCTGGATGGACATGCCGGAAAGCGCCATTCTGCTCAAACAGTGGTATGACCTGAAGATCCCGGCCCTGCCCTTCGGCTCCACCTTGGCAGCGGCGGAACAGCCCGGTTTCTGGGATGCCACCGAAGGCAAGGGGGAATACACCCTGTGCAACGTGGTCAATGCAGGAAACGCCCCGTCCGACGCCACCCCCTGGACCATGAAATTTTACAATGCCTATACTGAAAAATGGGGCGTGGAACCCGAAGGCTTGGGCGCCTCTTCCTCCTACATGGCAGTATATGCCCTCAAGGATGCCATTGAACGGGCGGGCACCATTGATTCGGACAAGGTGGTCACGGCCCTTGAAAATATCAACATCTTGGGCGTGTACGGCCGTATCCGGTTCGATCCCAAGACCCATCAGGTGATTCCCGCCACCGACCCGCAAGAAGGGGCCGTGGGCTCCATCCTGCAGTGGCAGGACGGCAAACGGGTGGTGGTGTATCCCAAAAGCATTGCCAAAGGGGATATTCTGCTGCCGCCCTGGATGAATCAATAAAAAACTGCGGGTGGACGGATCAGCGGCCCGAAGGGGTCCGGCCCAGATTTTTTGATCCTTGAACCAAAGGAATCGTATTATGGAAATTCTTATCTACGGGACCATTAACTCCGTGTCTTTGGCCCTGATGGGCCTGGGGTTCGCCATGGTGTACGGCATCAGCCGGGTGCCCAATTTCGCCCACGGGGCTCTGTACATCATCTGCGGGTTCGTCACCTGGACCCTGCTCCAGAAACTGGGACTGCCTTACGGCCTGGCCATTGTGCTTTCACTGGCCGCCAACGGGCTTCTGGGTATTCTCATGTACCGCCTGGTACTGATCCGGGTCAGGGGCATGAGCATCTCCGAGATCATCAGCTCCTATGCCATCGGCCTGGCCATTCTGGAAGGTCTCCGGTACGGGGGATTCCGGGGCATGACCTATACGTTGCCCGTATTCATGGACGGCATGGTGATCATCGGCGGGGTGCCGGTGGATTATCACCGCATTGTGATGGTGGTGGTCGGCATTCTGCTGGTGGCTGTCCTGTGGGTGTTCACCCATTTTACCAAGCTGGGCCTGGCCCTCCAGGGCATGGCCCAGGATGAACGGGCCGCCCTCATGCTGGGCATCGACTCCGATTTCATGGCCATGCTGGCTATGGGGTTCGGCGCCATCCTGGCCGGTGTGGCAGCCATCTCCATTCTGCCGTTGGGCAATATCGTGGTGGAATCCGGATACCATGTGCTGATCATGTCCATTGCCGTGTGCATCGTGGGGGGGCTGGGTTCCTGGATGGGGGCGTTTTTCGCCGCCTTTATCATCGGGTATGCCCAGATGCTGAGCGTGGTGTTCCTGGGGTCCCATTTCCAGATGGTGGTGGCCATTCTGGCCATCATCCTGACCCTGATCCTGAAACCGTCTGGCCTGTTCGGCCAGCAAAAGGAACTGGAAGATAGGGTATGAGCACAGAAAACAAAAGAAAAGAACGCATTGACCGGGGATCAAGGTCCGGTCCGACGGACTGTACGCATTGATGTCCTGGCGGGAAATGGCCTATCTGATCGCGCCAAGGTTCCTCCTGATTGCAGGGCTTCTGGCCCTGCCTCTTTTAATGCCCGGCCTTTACTGGCAGCGGGTGATCTCCATTGTCTGCATTTACGCCATTGTGGCCATCAGCTTTGACTTTCTGGCCCATTACGTGGGTCTGGTCTGTCTGGGCGGGGCGTTTTTTATCGGTGTAGGGGGGTATATCGCCGGAATTTTCAATACATCCTTTGGGATGCCGCCTTTGGTGACCATCCCTTTGGCCGCCGTTGCCGGCGGAGGCTTCTGTACCCTGCTTTTGCTCCCCTGCCTGCCGCTCAGAGGCGTATATTTCGCCATTGTCACATTGATGTACCCGTTGTTCATGGCCCGGATCATTGAGGCGTTCGACCTGTTCGGCGGCACGGACGGAATCCTTGGCATCGACAGTTTTTCTTCCGCATTCGTGGAGCAGTACTTTGTGGTGGGGATCCTGCTGGCGTTCCTGTTCGGACTGCGGCGCCTGGTGAATACAGACATGGGCCTGATCTTCACTGCGGTCATGGACAATGACCAGGCGGTGCGGGCGTCAGGTATCAACATCACCCATTACAAGGCCCTGGCCGTATTCATCGCCTCTTCCATGGGATGCCTGGCCGGGGCCTGCCTGACCCATATTTACATGTGGTCGGGTATTTCCCAGTTTGCTTTGGATTTTTCCATCCTCCCCATTGCCGCCACCGTGATCGGCGGAGCCGGAACACTGGCGGGACCGGTAATAGGATGTCTGATCCTGGTGCCGGTATCAGAATTGCTGCGGGATTTCGGTACACTTCGCATCGTGTTCTACGCCACCATTCTGGTGGCGTTCATCCTGTTTCGCAGTGACGGGATCATGGCGTTTGCCAAGCGCAAATACGAACAGATTGAAAGGTGGACCCAGATATGAAACCCAACACAGATCAAAAACGGCCCATGCTGCGCATGGAAAATGTTTCCAAGACATTCGGCGGGGTGGCGGCCCTGTCCCATGTGGACCTGGATGTGCACGAAGGTGATGTCCTAGGCATCATCGGCCCCAACGGATCGGGCAAGACCACCACGGTCAATGCCATCACCGGATTTATCCGGCCGTCCGGGGGCCGGATCTATTTCAAAGGCAAAGAGATCACCGGGAAAAACCTCACCAGATTGCAGACATGGGAATTACCCGGACATTCCAGATCATGCGTCCCTACTACAGCCTGCCGGCTTACAAAAACCTGGTGATCCCGCTGTTTTCTCCCAGGGCCCGCCGCACCGGGGGCTGGCGGGGCGGCGGAAACCTGGGAGACCGCAAGACCATTGCCATCGATATCCTGGAAGAAATCGGTTTTGAACGGGATTCCTATATCCCGTTCAAAACCACCTCCACGCTGCCCACGGGCTACCTCAAGCGCCTGGAACTGGCAAGATGCCTGGCGTTGCAGCCGGAGATCCTGATCTGTGACGAGATTTTTTCAGGGCTCTCCATGAGTGAAATCGCCTCCATGGTGCCGCTGATCGAACGGCTCCAGGATGACGGCATCACCATCGTGATGATCGAGCACCGGCTCCGGGAGCTGTTCCAGGTGGCCAACCGGGTCATGGTGCTTAATTTCGGGGAAAAGCTGGTGGAAGGTACTCCGGATGAAGTCATGGCCGACGAACGCGTCAAGGAGGCCTATTTCGGATCCGAAAAATCGAGGAGGTCATGACCTATGCTTGAAGCCACGGATCTCATGGTGTTTTACGAAAACATGCTGGCGTTGAACAACATCAGCATCACCTGCAAAAAAACCGGATCACCGGCGTGTTCGGGGCCAACTCTGCCGGCAAATCCACGTTGATGTACTCGTTGTCCGGCATCATGCTGGACATCCAGAAAAAGGAGAAAATGGCCGGGGGCGAACGGATTACCCTCTACGGGAATCTGACTTTGGAAGGCCGGGATATCATGGACATGAAACCCAGCGACCGGGCCCGGGCCGGAATCGTGCTGTGCCCGGAGCGGCGTAGGTTGTTCAGCGAAGCTCGGTTTTGGAAAACCTGCGCATCGGCGGATACCTGGCCACCCGGGAACAAGCCAGGGTCAGCCTGGAATTTGTCATGGCTCTTTTCCCGGCCCTGACCCGGATGCAGAAGCGTCTGGCCGGATTTTTGAGTGGTGGAGAACAGCAGATGGTGGCCATCGGCCGGGCCCTGATGGCCCAGCCCAAGGTCCTGCTTCTGGACGAACCGCTCATGGGATTGAGCCCGCTCATACAGGCCACCCTGATCAAGGCGATCAAAAAAATCCAGAAGGAAAGCGACATCTCCATCATTGTTTCCGAGCAGTATGCCAGACCGGTGTTTCCCATTGTGGATTACGCATATATCCTGGAGAACGGGGCCGCGGTCATGGAAGGCACCCGGGATGAACTCATGAACAATCCGGATGTCAAATCCGCCTATTTCGGCGTGTCATAAAGGAGGTTTTCCATGGTTGATTCAATCCCCCTTGAAAAAGAACTGTCCTTTTCGCGGTTTGACCGGATGGCCGGCCTGTATCCCAACCATACGGCCGTGGTGTACCTGGGAGAAAGATTTTCCTACCGGCGGCTGCATGATCTCACCGAACGGTTTGCCGGCGGACTCCAAGCCCTGGGTATTGCCAAAGGGGACAAGGTACTGCTCTATATTCCCAACTGCATCCAGTGGCTCATTGCATTTCTGGGGATACAGAAAGCCGGGGCCGTCATGGTGCCGGTCTCCCCCATCTATACCTCCCATGAAATCTCTTACATGATCAACGATGCCGGGGCCGATACCATCATCTGTATGGACACCAATTTCGGGTATGTCCAGGAAACCTTTAAAAAAACAGACCTGAAACGGGCCGTCGTCACCCACCTGACCGAGCTTTTGCCGGTGTGGAAACGGGCCATGGGAGTAATCCTGGACAAGGTGCCCTCGGGCCGTGTGACGTATGACGAGCGGGTACTGCCCTTCAAATCCCTGCTCAAGGGACCGCCGATTGCAGACAGGCCGGATCTGGACCCGTTGACCGACCTGTCCTATATCCTGTACACCGGCGGTACCACCGGATTTCCCAAAGGCGTGCCGGGCAACCACACCGGTGCCACCTCCTACATCAATGACGTCTCCTTTGATGTGGCCGGCGGTCATCTCAAGGAAGGCGAAGACGTATATATCGCCATCAACCCGCTGTTCCACATTATGGCTTTGGGGTTTTTCATGGCCATCGGCCTGAACCGGGGCAACATGGTGGTGCTCATGCCCCAGCCCCAGGTGGACGCCATCCTGGAATCGATCCAGCGGTACAGGGCCAGATGGTTTCTGGGGGTCCCGGCGTTGTACCGGATGATCCTGGAAAACGACCGGCTGGACCAGTATGACCTGTCCTCTCTCACCTACTGTTTCTGCGGCGGGGATGTGCTGCCCGGCAAGGTGATGAACCGGTTCAAGGAACTGTATGACCTGCCCATCTATCAGGTATACGGATCCACTGAAGCCGGACATGTGACCTACAGCAAAATCGGCACCGAACCCTCCTCCGGCTCCATCGGGTACCCGTTGAAAAGCCGGGAATGCATTGTGGTGGACCCGGTGACCCTGGAATGCGTGGATGACGGTGAAAGCGGTGAGCTGCTGGTGTCCTCTCCCCATGCGCTCAGGGAGTATTACGACAAGCCCGAGGAAACCCAGCGCACCTATGTCAAAGTCAATGACAAGGTATACTGCCGCATGGGGGATTTTGTGTCCTGCAAGCCGGACGGCGAGCTGGTGTACATGGAGCGGTCCGCAGACATCATCAAGCACAAGGGATATCGGGTATCGGCCTCTGAGATCGAAGCGGTGCTTCAGGACCATCCCACGGTGATCAACGCCTGCGTCATCGGCGTGCCGGATGAAAAACCGGAGAGCGGATCAAGGCCATTGTGGTGCTCAAGGAGGATGCCCGGGGCGTAGGCGGCGTGGAGCTGATCAAATGGTGCGCCGACCGCCTGGCATCCTATAAAGTGCCCGGTTATGTAGAATTCCGGGACATGCTGCCCAAATCCAAGGTGGGCAAACTGCTGCGGCGAGAGGTCAGAGACAGTGAGTTGCGCAAAATCACGGAAAGAAAATAAGGCTGATACCGAGACTCGGTGCCTGAAAGCCGGCAGGGTTCCATGACCGGACCGGCCTTTTCCTGGGACACGTTTCTATTCCGGCACCGGGAACAGATCCTGGATGAATGGCAGGAACGGCTTCACAACCGGGTATCGGCCCGGTATGCAACCCGGCCCATTAAAGAGCTGGCCCAGACCACTTCCGATGCCTGCGATGCCTTTTCCCGGGTCCTGGCGGACAATGATTACACCCGGATCAACCGCTTCATCAGTGAGATCACCCGAATCCGTTTGGAAGCCGGATTCCCCCTGGCTGACGTACAAAAGGCGTTTGAACTGTTCAGGGAAATCGTGATCCCCATCCTGGTGGCGGAATCATCAGGATCACAGCTATGCCGGAACATTGAAGCGATCAACCAGGGCCTGGCCTACACCATCCACCGGTTTTCCAGCCATTTCCAAAAAATGCACGAAACCTGCCTCAAGGATTATGCCCGGCGCCTGGAAAAGGATGTAGCGGCCCGGACAGCGGAACTCAAGGAATCGGAGCAGCAGTACCGGCGCCTGGTGGAAGAGATCCAGGACGGATACCTGGTACTTAGCAAGGAAAAGATCGAATATGTGAACCCGGCGTTTTGCCGACTCCACGGCGTGACCCCGTACCAGGCGTTGCAGCAGCCGTTCCTGACCTTTGTGGCAGCGGAAAACCGGGACCGGGTCAGACAGATCATTACCGGTGAGCCCCTGAGAACGCCGAGAATTCTCTCGGGCCAGAAGCCTTTGAATACCAGCGCAGAACCCGTGACGGCACCTGCCTGCCCACGGAAATCAATGTCAGACCATCCTGGTTCAAGGGCCGGCCCCATCACCTGTGTATTGTCCGGGACATCACCCGGCGGGTGGAGATGGAAAAAAAGAGCCGGAAAATGGAGCGCATGGCCTATATCGGGCATCTGACCGCTTCTTTGTCCCACGAAATCCGAAATCCGTTATCATCAGTGAAGATGAACCTGCAGATCCTGGGAAAAAACCAAACGTTCACCGGCAATGACAAGCGCCGCCTGGCCATATCCGAGCAGGAGATCCACCGCCTGGAAACCATCCTCCAGCAGCTGTTGGATTTTGCCAAACCCATGACCCTGGATCTGACTGAAACCGATCTCAACCAGGTGATCGAAAGATGCACCGAACTGCTGGAAGTCAAGCTCACCCGGCAGCACACCACATGCACCATCCAGACGGACAAGACCCTGCCACACATTCTGGCCGACCGATCCAAACTGGAGCAGCTGGTGATCAACCTGCTGCTCAACGCGCTGGATTCAGTGGCGGACAGTGGTGCTCTTCTCATCACCACCGCTGTGCGGCACCTGGACACCGGCCCTTTTGTCGTCCTCCGGGTTCAGGACGACGGCAAAGGCATTCCCGGCGAAACCCTGCCCTATATTTTCGAACCCTTTTCACCACCAAACCATCGGCACCGGCCTGGGCCTGGCCACAGTCAAACAGATCGCCACCGCTCACCAGGGCCGGGTGGAAGTGATGGACATCAAACCTTGTGGCACCGCCTTTGAGGTGCTGCTGCCGTTGATCGATTCGCCCTAGCTTTTTCTTGAAATATACAGACGAATGGACATCCATAAACCACCGTATCATCATGACGAAGTGATCCTTATCCGAATCATATGTGCCCCTACAGCTGAGTTAAGCGAGAGGGGGAATACTCTGCCACGTGGTTCAGGAAGAGTTACCATCAGCTCATGAAAGCCTTTGGCGGCCAAGAATTTTTTCCATTCTGCCAATAGGCGTGTCCGGAAACGGTTTCATTTTCAGCTTTTTCCCGTCACCCCGGCAACCTGGAATCACGCGGACAGCGACAGGTACCTGAATTTTTTTAAAAGATTGATGTTGACAACCAAAGAAAAAGAAAATACAGTAAAAAAAACAAACCGGTTGGTATTTTATGTAAATAACTCATATGACTGGATCAATAGTGTCAAAAGGAGCTCAGACAAAAGAAAAAATTATTGAAACATCCTTGCATCTTTTCAGCGTGAAAGGATATTACAATACGTCCATAAACGATATTCTTGAAGCGACTCAACTGACAAAAGGCGGTCTGTACGGACATTTTAAAAGCAAGGATGAACTCTGGCAAGCGGCGTATGACCGGGCCGTGGAGATTTGGAAAAAAATCGTATTCTCGAATCTGAAAAAGGAAAAAAATCCGATAAAAAGGATAGAAAAAGCGCTATCCAATGATTTAAAAAAATACCTGGGTGCGGATGTTTTTAAAGGCGGATGTTTTTTTTTAAACATGATGGTGGAGTTGTCCGGTCAGTCAAGACAAAAAGCAAACACTGTCCAAAGAGGAATTCTAGGATTTTCATATGTACTGGACAGCTGGCTATCTGAAGCCGAAGAAAAAAAAAATGATTAAACCCGGTGTCACCGTGGAAGATCTTTCCCGCTTTATTGTAATCACATTGAACGGCTGTGCAGCGCTTTATGCCGCAACTCGAGACAAACGGATCATCGACATCACGCTGTCACAACTCTTTAATTACTTAGCATCGCTGCAGAATTAAAAAGATAACCGGCAAGGAATCTACGGATAAAAAATATACCGACCGGTTTTTATTTTAATATCCCTAAACCTACTGAGAAGATATTTATGAATCCCTTACTGTGGAAAAAAAGAATTTCGGTTTTCCAGGACACGCTTCGGCAAAACGACATGGATGCCTGTCTGGTCATTTTATCCAGGGATGTCTTTTACTTTACCGGCACAGCACAGCCCTGTATTTTGATCGTCACCCCGGACCATTACTGCCTCATGGTCAGAAGGGCTTTTGATTTTGTCCGGAAAGAAACCTTTGTTGAACCGGAGAAACTATTGGAAGGCGGTGATTTTAACGCAGCGTTTCAATGGCTTACAGATCACGGAATATCCAACGGCAAAATAGGGCTGGAACTGGATATCATTCCGGCAGGATTATACTTGAAAATCCGCCGGATTTTCTCCGGATTTGATTTTACTGATGTGTCCAAATTAATTTTCAAACAGCGCATGATTAAGGACGAAAATGAAATCAGCTGGATTAAACAGGCCTGCCAGATCATGGATCTGGGACATCAACGGGTGATACAAACCCTTGAACCTGCCATGACTGAACTTGATCTTGCCGCAGAAATAGAATTCATCCACAGAAAAACGGTCATGACGGAGTGTTGTCCATGAGGCATTTTGATTTTTATATCAGCCGGGGTCCTTGTCTTCGGGGGAGAACCTTTTTCAGGTCAGTGGATTTGCTGATACAGTGACCGGGATTGGTTTAGGCCCTGCAATCCCTGCCGGGCCATCTACCCGAAAAATCCAAAAAGGCGATATCGTGATCACGGACATACCAACTGTTACCAGGGTTATCATTGCGACCAGACACGGACCTACTGTCTTGGCAGACCGTCTCACAGGCTGTCTGATTTTTCGACAAACTTAAGGAAATCAGTGATACCGCAATTTTCTCTATTCGTCCCGGGGTGACCTGCAATCATATATTTACCGCTGCATCGAATAAGGCGCAAGACTTGGAAGTTGAGAATTGCTTTCTGGGGCTGCCGCCAAGAAAAGCCACCTTTGTAGGCCACGGCATCGGGCTTGATGCCAATGAACCGCCGATCCTGGCCAAAAATTCAAATTTCACCATTTCACAGGATATGGTACTGACGATCGAAATTCATTTGACCCATCCTGAGTTAGGTGTCGTAAAACTGGAAGATATGGTTCGCGTCACAGATTCCTCCTGTGAAATGCTGTCCGTCACCCCAAGACAATTGTTCATATTGTAAACCCAAAAGATGGTAAAATAACGCCTCTTGACACAAGCGACATTTATAATGACTTATCAAGATATAATACGAAACAAGGATATCTTTAATGCATCCCCAAAAGGTTGCCATTACCATACCCAAAAACCTGGTTGCCGTCATTGATGAAATTGGCCGCTCCATATAAGGCAGATGCCCCACAATCATCATGTTGGCTTCCGGATCGATCCGATTCCCCAGATCCGTGACATCGTCTATCAGGCCGATGCCATCCATTTTCTCCAGGGACGGACCCACCTTCAAAAAATCTTTGAAGATCCGTGCCGTCTGTTCGGCCCAGGTCCTGCCGCTGTGCCCGATGGCGGATATCGGCACCTGGTACATCTTTGCCACATCGGCAATTTTCAGGGTTTCCTGCCTGCCGGTGTCAGACAATCCTTTGCCCGGGTCCTTTTCCTTTGACAGACTTTTTCCGTGCTGCACCAGATACACCGCCATGAGATCTTTCTTTCCCAGGGTTGTTTAAATCCTGATCTTAACGGGTTTTCAGCTGTTTGACAAGAATCCCCCCGTAATCCAGAATTCGGTATTTTTGACTCAACCCGTTTGGGGATTCGAAACGATACGGAGTTCGACACAACCTGAAAAATGATAGGAAATGTGATTTATCTTCTCGCAGCATATGATGATTATGTGAGATCCGCTCAGATCTATCGTCAGTTTTGCCGAAAAAAAGATTACCATCCGAAAATCTGTGGACAGTGGGATCGCTGCCCTGGCTTATCATGTGTTTCTGTTTCACAACAACCGGGATTTTATGCCGATCAAAGCCCTTTTGGGACTCAAGGCAACGCAAAAACCAAACGGCAGGCTCCTTTATGCCTGCAATCTGACGGGATATTCCTTTACAGGCCAAAAAATACTGATAATCAGGCAGTCAGGCACTGCCGGTTCAAACATAGACAAATCATTTGAACTCATGTCTTTGAACGCTCATACAAGAAAGCTGGGTTCTGATGACGATCATTGATTCAAAAGATAGCTATGGCTGAAAAACAGTTTCTGGAGAGGCCGGTTTGTGCCTGGCCTCTAAGAAAATCGGTTTGGTGGACATTGCAACCAAAAAAAGGAATGACACAGACGAACTAAGGATGAGACGAATAATGGACCCAAAAAATATGGATCAGCTGCTGATCAAAAAGAATTCCCACGGTCCAGCCGGTATGAAACTGACTGGATGCTGGACAACCAAATGGGGCCCAATGCGGTATGGCTGGCGGAATGGTTGTGCAAGGCCCTGCCCCTGGAGCCGGGCATGCGGGTCCTGGATCTGGGGTGCGGCCGGGCCATGACCAGTATTTTTCTGGCTAAAGAGTTTCACGTCCAGGTATGGGCCACGGACCTGTGGATCACCCCGGACCACAACTGGCAGCGTGCCCTAAAGGCGGGGGTTGCCGACAGGGTGTTTCCCCTTCGGTCGGAGGCCCATGCACTACCCTTTCCGGCAGGGTTTTTCGATGCTGTGGTGTCCATTGATGCATACCAGTATTTTGGCACGGATGTGTTGTACCTGGGATACCTGAGCCGGTTTCTTGCGCCCGGCGGGATGTTGGGGGTGGTAATGCCGGCACTGATGCAGACGATGGGGGATGCTATCCCGGATCACCTGACCCGGCCCCAGGCCAACGGCAAGGTGTTCTGGGAAGATGGGTGCCGCAGCTTCAGAACGCCTGACTGGTGGCAGGAACTGTGGGCCGGAGACAGCAACGTCACCGATGTCCGGATGGAAATCCTGCCTGATGGCTGGCGGTTTTGGCGGGATTTTGAAACCGCCCTGGAAATGACCGGCAAAAGCATTTTCCTGTCTGATGCCCAGGCACTGGATCTGGACCAGGGACAGTATATCGGGTTTGTCCGGGGAACGGCTCGGCGGACCCGGTCCGAATCCATGAACCTTTATGACCCCGGCATCGGTGCCGGGTGGGAGTGGATCATTAACCTGGCCGGAAACTCGTCTGTTTGAAATGATTCCCCAGGTGCATTTGACAGTTGCTGTCGGTAATGATACTGAAAACCTGAATGCTCTCGGCAGAGGATCGCCATGCAGGCAGTTGCGTTGTCAGCCATATTTCGAATCATCATACCCCAAACGATAAGAACCGCTTTGAGACTTCGGCTTTGTTATAAAAATGAGCGTGATTGGATATAACGGACGTATCGAACTGATACCTGAACGGGATATCTTCGAAATGAAAGGGTTTCTGAAAGAAACCGCAACCCGCTTCGGCCTGGAAATGGACCGACTGTGAATTGTAATGAAACAGATCATTGAACATATCTGGCATGTGGGAAACTACGGGTGTTCAGTCTATGCAGTGGAAACCGGAAGTGAAGACGGGTTGGTGCTGATCGATACCGGCATCGACCTGGACATGATCAATAGGATTCACCTCAACGGCCGGGGATTTAAAGATATCCGGCACTGCATTCTGAGAAACAAACCGTGCCAGTCTCCCAATTGGAATAGGTTAAAACAAAATGGTAAATTATGATTGTGCAATTTTTTCTTGATTTATTCCTTCTCTCCTGTTTGACAAGCAGTGACCGCCTGCACGGCAACGTTGACATGATCCACACTCAACTGCCTGATCAAGCAGGTCGTACCGGTCACGGTCTCCGGGTGACGGTTATCACAGGTGATCCGGGCGGACCACTGGGCCCCTGGAATTTCAGGAAAATCCCTTCCGGAACTGAGAACCAGTAATCACTTTTCCAGAAATGTGACAAAAGCCCTGTCAGGGATAGCTCGATTCTGACGGCCTCTTTCATGGTCCCGCTCACCTCTATGGTTTCCAGACCCTGCTTGACTGCTTTGATTTTATGGACAGTCAGGGTGTCGGAGCGGATGGTCCAGAACTCTTTTTCCCGGTCCGCCGATGCCACCAGACCACGCAAGGACAAAGAAGATGCCTGGTACCAGTCAGTGTCGTCAATCTCCAGCGTTTTATTCACAGAATCTCCCCGAAACTGTCCGGAAATGGTGATGGTCTTTCCCGCTCGCACAGCAGTGAAATCGGATGGTCCGTTTTTCCCGTCACATGCCAGCGACAGGTATCATAATCCAGTCCGGTCGTTGTGACATGTCGCTCCAAAGGTGACAAGTAGGTTAAATGAATGTGTCCTCCTTTTCCAGGATCCATGTAATTTCTTTGTCCGCTGCCCCGGTCTGTTCAATGTAGGTGTATTTTTCATGGAGTTGCGATGATTCTGCCGGAGCGGCCCGGGCATTCAGCATGCCGCAACAGGCTGACACCATGCACAGTATCCAGAATGGCAAAAAGCATAACCGTTTCATATCGTTTAAGGCTATCATGGAACAATTTGCAAGCGGTTACATTTCCATTAGCGTTCCGTTTTTCACAACCATCTGCCAGGTCTGACAACGGATTCTATTTTCACATTTATTTCGTCAATGTATCCGGGTATTCCCAGTATCACAGACTGGAAATTGAATCCCAACCTGACAGGGGCCGGCAGCACTTCAGGAAACAAAGTCATCCGATGTGCGGATTCAAGGTCCACTTGATGTACCAGCCGTTCTCATCCCGATCCAGGCACACAATGCCTGAATTCTGAAACCGGATCACGTGCAGGTCCGGATTTCCGGCAGTCAAAAACGACACAAGCCGTTCCATATATGGCAGATGTCCCAAAATCATCATATTGGATTCCGGATCAATCCGGTTCCCCAGATCCGTGACATCGTCTATCGGACCGATGCCATCCAGCTTCTCCAGGGGCACATCCACCTTTAGAATATCCTTGAAGATCCGTGCCGTCTGTTCGGCCCGGGTCTTGCCGCTGTGAGCGATGATTGATACCGGCACCTGGTACATCAGTGCTACATCGGCAATTTTCAGGGTTTCCTGCCGACCGGTCTCAGACAATCCTTTGGCCGGGTCCTTCTCCTTTGGCAGACTTTTCCGTGCTGTACCAGATACACCGCCATGAGATCCTCCTTTTTCCTGTTTTCCCTTTTGATTACAGATCTTACCGGGTTATCGGCTGTTTGACAAGGATTGCCCCTGTCAAAACATGCGGTATTCTTTCAACTCGAACCGATGGATTCCAACTGGATGACTTCGACTTGCAATGCGCACAAACCATGTTAAAATATGAATCACTTATGGTCAAAGGAGAAGCTGTGATCAAGCGAATCATAGTCTTATACTGAGCGAAAAGTTGGTCGACGACGGTATGAAAGCCACCGACATCGCCACCTGAAAAGCCCTGATCGATCATGTATTGCAGGAACTTCTCAGACATGAAAAATAAATAAAACACTTGAATCGAACGGAAACATCCACTGGAAATGCAATCTGGATGAGCGGCACCAGGGACGAACTGCATGATGGCTCTGGTGGACACCCGAAGTGAAGACGGGCTGGTATGGCATTCCCCATGAACCGATATCCCTGTATGAACGATTGGGTGGTGACACCAAACTCACCCCTGGCACCATGGATTTCCTCAGTCTGCACATTCCCGGACATACACCGGGATCCATTGCCGTGGTGGTGAAAGTGGTCGGTCAAAAGGTGTTATTCGGTCAGGACCTTCACAGGCCTTTCAGTGACAATTTTCTATCGGACCTCACCAACTACTGCAGATCCATGAACAGACTCATAAAACTGGGGGTGGATATTCTGTGTGAGGGGCATTTCGGTATTTTCAGCCAACGGAGCAGGTGCGGCAGTTTATCGAGGAACTGTTGAAAAAAACTGTCGGACAGGTGGCGTTACAAGTAACGCCACCTGTATAACTCCGTTCCTGAAAACCGAATTATAGATAGTCAAGGTTGAATTCACCCGGATAGAGGAATCATCGCAGCGCTTTTTTCAGCACTGCTTTCAACTCGGCAATATCGTTATCATCCGGATGATTCACTGCATCGTCCGCCTCATGGAGCCACGGCGGGGGCGTGTCTTTCTGTTTCGCCTTTTCCAGCACCTTTGGGTTGACCTCACCCTGGCAGGAATAGGTGCCGATGACATTGGCGTTGTTCAACAGGCGAACGGCGTATTCCATGGCCTCCCTGGCATGATCGGAGCCTTTGGCAGCCCCATGGGTCGCAAAAAGAACACCTTTGCATTCATTTTGCACGCTTTTAAAAACGCTTCAGTCTTGGGATCGGGTTTCCCTGCCTTAAGCCAGAAACCCACGGCCAGCAGATCATGATCCAGTTCGTGGGACGGAATCTCGTCAATCGAACGAAGCTCTTTCTCCCCTTCCAGGCTGTCATACACGGATTTAGCCAATGTCTCGGTGTTTCCTGATTGGCTGGAATATAAAACCAGAGATTTCATCTATTTCCTCCTATAGATATCGTTTAACATGTTCACCCGATCTGTCAGTCTGCCGTCCCAAAAAGCAAATTCCATACCACATAAAACAAAAAAACCGTCCAAGATTTCAAGCTGGTGCATTGGTCCTGAGCCGGTTCGTCTGCTCCGGCAGCATATCGGGGACGGTCATGCCGGCATCAAACAGCTGCCCCACCATCCGGCCGATCAGTTGATAGAAAGTGGGCCGGCCGTGCGACTGAAGTGCCTCAGAAAGCCGAGCCGCAAAAACATCAGATGATGGGTCAATACCTTGTGTTGAAAATCCCGAGCAAACGTTGCTTTTGATGTATCTCCGGAAGACAAGGCCTGTGACTCCTGAAGACCCAGGTAAGACATGAATTCCAGTTCCAGAGAAATATGGTCCGGTAACAGATCGAAATCATCGCTGATACTCAGCCCGGCGTCATAATAAAGCCGGGCAATGTCAAAGGTGCAGTCCTGCATCAACTTTCCGGTCCGGTAAACCGATTCAAACAGGTGCACCAGCCGAGGTTTTGAAGCAAAGCACAAATGGGTGTATTCTTTTTGCAGTTCCAGAAGCAGGTGGTCGGAATCCGTATCAACCAAAGAAGCAAAAAGAGATACCGGTTCATCACCGCCGCTGGCCTTTTGCAGTGCAGTTCTAAAATTTTCGATAAAAGCGGGATCCTGGATTTGATTTATCAGATCCGCATCTGGATAATCGAGCAACCGGGACAGGGCATCAAATAAAACGCCCGGACCTCCGGCTCGATCTCAAGTATTTGCTGGCTATTCATTGAGATCACCTCTTGTCTTTTGAGATAAAAGGGAGGGCGTTACCATAAGCCCTCCCGCTGTACGACTGAATCCGGATCAACCGTTTTTTTCCTGTTCTTCGATTCTGGCGCGACGGTCACTGAACAGCTTCATTCCTCCTGCCGCAGCCCCTATACCCCACAGCGGTATCGAGCTCAATGTGCGTTCTGTTGAAGCCGCTTTTACTGCCACCGATGGATATCCGATGGCCACTGGATCGGTTTTTGTCATTATGACAAAACAGGTGCCTCCGTTCTGTGTGATCCCATAGACATACAAATTGTCCCGGACGGTTCTCTTTTCGGCCAGTGCCAGGATCCTGTGGGATTCATCAAATACCAGGGCCTCGGTTGGGCAAGCTTCCACACAGGCCGGAGGCTGGCCCTCACTGATCCGGTGGGCACACATGCTGCACCGGACAATCTTTTCAGTAACCTGGTCAAATAGAGGCGCGGAAAACGGGCAGGCATCAATACAGGTCTGGCACCCGATGCACAGGTCAGCGTTGTAAAGAACCGGCCCATAATCGGTTTTGGTCAACGCGCCTTCCGGGCAGACATCAACACAATCCGGAGTGACACAGTGCATGCACCGCTGATGATAGATGCCCGTATCCCGGATAAAGGCAATGGTCCTGAATAATCCCCGGGATGCTTCGTCATGCCGCATGTTTTCCTGGATGCACTTGTAAAGGCAGGTATTGCAGCCCGTGCAAAGGGTGGTATCAAGCAATATGGCATATGATTTCATGATGGCCTCCTGTTATGATGCTCTGGTAATTTTAACGTGCACATCCTCGACCCAGCCCATGCCTGTGGCATCATGTTTTTTGACCAGTTCGGGATCTTTCTGGGGGATCAGGTCTCCATCCCGGTAACTGAAACCAGCGGCATGGGTCAGATTTTGGCCCGATGGCCCATCCCGTGAAAAGTGAGGATACATCGGGGCATCACCCGTGCGCTGATATGGGCCTTGCCAATGACCGGTCTGGGAATCTTGGTCATGAACCGGGGATTGTTTTCCAGCCGGATCATTTCGCCTTCCTGAATTTCCAGCTCCCGGGCATCATCCGGGTTAATCCAGATGCAATCCATGAAATTCTGTTCCGTCAGAATCCTAAGTGCGGGATTGTTGATGAAATTAGGGTCCGCATGCATCAGCCAGGGAGCCCGGGTGATGAGCAGTGAAAATTGATAGGGTCCCTCGGATACATGCCATTGGGGAGACCATCCGGGAACGCCGTCATATCCCGCCTGGACCAATTCGTCAATATAGAACCGGACCCGGCCATCCGGGGCCCCAAAAGCCAATTCCCGAATCTGACGGTAGTTTTCATAAGGTTTTTGTCGATCCAGAAAGCCCCTTTTTCAATGAATTCCTTGTAACTGCCGGCTGCTTCCACGGATCGAACCGCTTCATCCGAACGGTTATCCACAAAGGCTTTGTCAGGATCACGGCTGCCATCCGTGGTCCAGTATTCCGGTGCCACTGCCAGACCGATCTGCCGGGCCAGGGTTCCCCATCCGATCTGATCCCCCGGCGGCTTCTGGACCGGAGCTCCCCCCACCAAACAGGGATATTTGGGGTAATAAAGTCGAAGATCCAGTTTTCCCCCTTCAAACTGATGCCCGGCGGCAAACACATAGTCGCACCAGTACCCGATATCATCAAGATAGAGGTTCCAGTCCGCCACCAGTTCCATTTTTTCCAGAGCCGCTTCCAGCATCTGGGGTTGAATCATGGCAAACAGACCCCGGTGGGGATTGCGGAAAAACACCACTCTGGTCTGGTTGGAATGGAACAGACCGTGGCCCAGGGTTCCGTAATGTCCGGGCGCTGAATAATCCTTGTTTTTGTAGATATCCCAGGTCACGGGAAAATGATGGCGACCGTCCACGGGTTGATCCGGCTGGGGAGGATAAGGTTTGTGAATCGGAGCCACATCGTCCAGCCAGGGGATTTTGACTCCATGGAGCAGCAGGACACCGCCGTCATGGTCCATGGCGCCGCTTAGAAATTGATCATATTGATGCAATGCCTCAATTTCCAGCTGTTGGCGTAATTAGGACCGGCTGCATCCCGTTTCAGTGCCGGAATAAAGGCCTCTGGCGCAGCGCCATGAATTCCCGGGTGATCCGTTCAATCACATCCGCCTTGACATGGCTAATTTTTCAGCCCAGGCAGGGGTATAATCCGCCACAGATTCTCTGAGTATCTGAAGAACAGGCCTGGCAGAGACTGACCTGCCGTCTAAGGCAAACTGAAAAGGACCACCATCCAGTGACGGATCAAGACATTTGCTAATATCTGCAGGTCCGGAAGCCGATGAAGACCAGGCCAGCCATTTTCCATTTGCACCGGTCAGGTGGAGCCCGGTTTTCATATCGATCAGGGCCGGAGCATCGGTATAGGCTTTCAAAAAAGAGGTCTGATACAGTTTTTCATTCAGGATGATCCGAATCATGGCCAGGGCCACTGCCAGATCGGTTCCCGGCAAAATGGTGTAATACTCATCGGCAAATGCATCGGCCACCGTTGTTCGCAGCGGATTGAACATAATCCGGCGGGTTCCTTTCCGTTTTCCCTCGACCATATGGTTCAGAATTCCGGCCTTGCCAGCCTTGGAAAAAGAATCAAAACCAAACCAGATTTCATATTTCGAATGACTGAAATCAAACCCGGCGATATGATGACTGGGGGTGTAAGTGCTGGAATAAACCGGGTTCGGGGGATTGGTCACGGTCAGGCAATTAATGTAGTAATGGGTCCCGAAACACTCGGTCCGCTGATCTGAGCGGGTACAGCCGATACTCTGGCACAAGCGATTGGTATAAGGGTCTCCCGGGGAACACATCACGATTTCATGGGGCTTGTATTGCTTGAATCGACCGATGAATTCGTCCACCGCATCTTTGGTTTTCATGACTACCCAGCCAGGATCTTCATTAATCCCCCGTTTGGGGTTGGTTCGCTTCAGCGTGACCATCAATCGGTCAGGGTTGTAAAGGGAATCTACGAACCCCAGCCCCTTGATACAGTATTTTCCCCTGGATACCGGATCTTCGGGCCGGCCTTCAAGGGTGACGGCTTTTTCCAGGCCGGTGGCAGGATCCTGCCCCACCACCACATAATAGGCACAGTCGGTTTCACAGGCACGCGCACAAACCTGGGGAATCCTGCGCATCACCCGGAAAGGCAGTTTTTCCTGGGGATGATCGCCGAAAGCGTGTGCGACCTGAAGATGTCTAAACGGGAACGCCGTTGTCAATGCGGCCCCTGTGGCTCCAAGACCCAATTTTATGAAGCGTCTTCTGTTCAGGCTCATTTTTTTCTCCTGTGGCATCAGGTTAATCAGACGTGCAAAGAACGCACGTGTCCCTCATCTCCTCACATTGCTGTCACCCATGAAATTCAGCAAAGGCCGTGCCAGACATCTGAGCCAACCACATAACGTTTCAACTATCTGAATTTATTTGATTATAGCAAATAAAAACCCAGGACAGATCATGGCGTTATGTAAACAAATGGGAGACACCGTCACCGGAAAAGTTACAGTCGTGTCCGCCCTTCTGATTTCAAACGCCTGAAAGATCCGGAATATAGGTGCTCACTTTGATGCGTAAGCGGATATTCCGGGATCCGCATACACGATCTGCATGGGCAGGCCCAAAGGATCGGTTTCCGAGAGGATGACCGTGACCACGGAAAGCCCCAGCAGCACCGCAATCGCCAGAAGGCTCAGGGAAATCCGGTTTTTGCTGATGGCAAATGCGGTCAGATTCATGGGGTGTATCACCATTGATTGACCGGATCATCTAAAAGCCTGGCCGCCATGCCGTCCATGAGCAGGTGCAGCACGGCAGTGGCCACCCGCTCTCCGGGGACTGTCCGCCGGGCCATAATGTCGAGATTGCGGCCCGGTGCCATCGAGGCCATGGCCCCCATGCGGACGTGCGTTTCTCCCATCATGGCGAATGACGGCAGGTTTCTCTGATTGACCGCCTGAACAACCGGGGTTATCTGGAGAGGCTCTTTTCCGGAAAACAGGGGAAGCAGATACACGGCACCCACATCCGCCGGGATTTCCGGGATACCGCCGGTGACCGATTCCGGATCAATTTCAATAAAAGAGAAGGCTGCTTCCGGTAACACCTGCTGCACAACCCTGCCGAAATAGCTGTACCAAGTGTGAAACATGGCGATTTTGATGACAGGCGGTACCACGGCCGGATGGCAGAAATCGTAAAGGATCTGAAAGGTCTGCAAATCCTTTTTCGCATCAAACCCGGGCTGGATGTCGTTGAAATTTCCGATGCCGCTGACGTCCTGTTTGATTCACCGCCTGTCCGCTTATATTCACCTTTTAAACGGTCCCCTGTTGACCGATTTATTCCGATGCCGGAGCTATGATATGCACATCCCGCTGCGGGAAAGGTATCACGACATCGTGTTCCCTGAACAGCCGGTCGATCTCGAACCGAAGCCGGGTTTCCGCCGTGAGAAAATCATTGATAGTGGACCAGAAACGAAGCCGGAAATCCAGTGAACTTTCACCGAAATCGATAAACTGGACCACCGGTTTTCTGGGATACTGCACCACCTCTTTCACACCGTCGGCCGCCTGCAGAAGAAGTTGTTCCACCAACGCGGTGTCCGAACCATAAGCCACCCCCACCATCAGGTCCCGCCGGATGGTGGGGTCCTTATGGCTCCAGTTGGTGACCCGGGAACTGATGAACTCGGAATTGGGAATGATGAGCGTGGAGTTGTCATAGGTCTGGACCAGGGTGGACCGCACATTGATCTTCAACACCTCTCCCCAGGTGCCGCCGACCTCCACCACATCCCCCACCTGGATCGGCCGTTCAAACAGCAGGATCAACCCGCTGATAAAATTATTGAAAATATTCTGGAGCCCGAATCCGAGCCCGATACTCAAGGCCCCGAACACCACGGCCAGCGAAGTGGTGTTCAGGCCGAAGGCCGTCAGGCTGAGCAGAATGCCTAAGGCCCAGACAATATATCCGCTCAAGGTAAGGATCGATTCCCTGGCTCCGGTGGAAAGACCGCTTTTTTTCAGAATCTTTTTCGCCATCACCTGTTTCCATATCCGGACAAGCGCATAGGTCATCAAAATGACCACAAATGCAAACACCAGGCCCGAAAAGCTCAGCTGAAATTTACCCAGGCTGTACTCCCGGGTGATCATCCTGAACAAAAAAGGAAAAATTCTGTCTCCGGCTCCCCAGGAAAATACCAGGGCCACAAACACCAGCACCCCGATGATCAGGTAAATCCCGTTGGACAGAATCCAGTAGAATGGATAGGAAACACCATGGGTATTGCCGGTTTCCGGTTCGAACGCCTGTTTGAATTTCTGATCCACATCCTGGATCGAGTAAATCAGCAACAGGGTGACACTGGCCACGGCAATGGTGATCCCCCAGGAAATGTACCAGTAAGCGGCCAAAAAGCTGTATCCGGCCAAATCCGCCATCAGTCCGGCCACAGCGGACGTCTTGAAAAACGTCCCGATGACTCTCACATAGCGGGGAGGCGGGTCAATTTGATGGATATCCCTGAAAAAAGAAACACGCCCGCAATCACAAACAGTTCAAACAACAGAAACAGTGGGGACAGCAACGCGCTCTTGAAAGAAATGAACCGGTGGATAAAAAGAAGCAGAAAGGCAAAAACCCGTATTCCCCAGATAAAAAAGGGCTGCCATTTAAAGACGATGGCCAGAATCTGCACCGGTTTCCCTTCAATGGCCAGGCGGACGGCCACCCGGGTCACCCGGGTCAATAGCACCACCACCAGCATAGACTGGACAAACTGAAACAGATCCGGAAAAACGGTGTTGATTCCGGTCTTGGACAGAACAAACACAATGCCGAGCCAGATCAGCAATGGCATGCAGGCCTGGATCAGGAGCAATGGATATCCGATCCGCTGCAGGGTCAGCGAGAGAAACAGCGGCTGGCGGGTGATCACTCTCATGGCCCTGAAACCAGCAACCACAGTCAGAAACATGCCTGCTAAAATCATGATGTCGGAAACCTCTGTCTGACTTTTCGCCAGAGACCATTTTTCTTGAACACGGAAGGGTCCAGCCATCCGACCATCACTTTGACCGCAGGAATCAACTCATCTTTGAAAACCTTAATCTGCCAGAGGCGGTAGGGGCTGTCCGTCCGCTGTAACAGCCGTCCGCCCTCTTTTCCCGCGAGTTCCTGTTTCAGTCGGCCGCGAATCTCTTCAAATCTGGCAGATATCTTTTGATTGATCGATTCCTGTTCAGAAAAAATGTTAAGAATGGTTCTGAGAGTTGCCTGCTTTTTTTCCAGCAGTGACTGGTATCCCCGATATTCTTTTGTAATGGCTGGGTCCTGGGCGGACAGATGCCCGGTTTCTCCTCGCAACTGGTCCAACATGGCGGCCCTTTCCGTTGTGGAAAGCAGGGTCTGGCGAAATTTTTCAGACTGCTGGCGAATCGTCTGAAGCCGGGTCTGAATCAAAGACATAGACAAATCGATCTCTTCCAGGCCCTTTTCCAGCTCAGTAATCCCCAGTCCCGACATGATGACCAAATTTTTCAAAAAGGTCATCCGTGTCTGATAAATCTCGTTCTGGCGTTCATCATCTTCCAGATTCCGGGTTTCGGCCGCCAGTTCAGATTCAAGCCCGGCAATATCTTTTTGCGTCTGTTCCATGGCCTGTGAGAACTGGGCTTCCAGCTGCTGGATACCCAAAGCTGCGTCGCACTTTCTTCAACACCTGAAGAAGCCATGATCCCACCCGTCATAAAACAAGAAGCCCGGCCAGAATCACCGATATGATGGACAGGTTTCTCATGAACAAATTCGATTTGTCAGTGTGCCGGTTCAACTGTCCCCCTGCCGGTCTTCCAGCAGCCGGGAGTCCTGACGGGCCTTGATGGCCAGCCGGTCCCGGTTTTTCTGGATATCCGATTGCTGCACAATAATGGCGATTTTGGTTTTGTAGGACAGCACCGCCCGGACAATGATGTAAATGCCGCCCACCAGGACCAGGACCAGCAGCACCCACTTGAGTTGTGCCAGGGTGTGAAAACTGATTTTACCGATATATACCAGCAGGTCCGGCACCATCCAGTAAAGAAATGCCGCGACAATCACCGTGGCTCCCAGAGAATAGATATTCAGCCGGCCCAGGGTCGAAAACAGCTTTTCAAGCCGGGTTTCTTCAAAATCAAATTCCCTGGGTTCTCCATCGGTATCTCTTGTATCCGGTAATTTCTTCTTTGCTTGAAACACATCCTCAAATACCCGGACCACAAACGCGACAAAGAATATCAGCAACAACGGCACACAGATGGACAACGCAATCCAGGTTCGGGTGGGAAACGGTTTTTCCACCAGCACCCGGGACACGGTAAATCCTTCATCCTTAAAATTCTCGATGCCGGACACCCGCCTGAATTCAGCCAGGGCATCGGCATTGTAAATATCTTCATACACAAGGGTCTGGCCTGCATCATGCACCGTGACCCGGGTGTGGTTGGAGGCTGTCGCCATACAGACCACCAGAATGCCGAACTCGATCATGGCAAAAACCACAATAATATAAAACAATCCGGGAATCTTTTTTTCAACCAGTTTGCGCAGTTTCTGTTCACTCATGGGATCCACTCATCCTTGTTTCATCAAATAGTCCTGGCATTTTCCCATATTCCGGTTTGTTTTGAAAGCCTGTTTTTATCTGTTGAATTCACGGAAAAAAGGTGCTAATAGAATTTGTTTCTTATCAGGCAAGACTCAACAAAACAACCAGCGGTAACAGGAGATAATTTTCAGGATGCGCGTGGTGTTCGTTTTTCCGCCCCGGGCCAGTGCCACCTATGTGCCCTTAGGCATCGCGTCTCTGGCTTCTTATATTGAATTGGCAGTACCTGAAACACTAGTGCAGCTGATGGATCTGAACCTGGCCGCCTGGATCAAAATGACGAAGGATGATATTCAGGGCGGCGACCTGATCGATTTTGTCCGGGGAAACCGGGGCCGGTTTACTGACCCTGATCAGACGATTCATGTCAAATCGATCTGGGATCGGTTCAGACAGGAGTTCACCGCACTCGGGCGCCAGGCGGAAACCTTTCTGTCCACGGGGGAAACAGCCCCTGCCCTGCAGGCATTGCTGGACCGGCAGGTTCGATCGATTTTGGCCCAAGATCCGGAACTGGTGGGAATTTCCGTGCTGTTTCCGGAACAGATGCCGTTTGCCGCCGCCCTGGCACGGGTATTGGGGCAGTCAGTCCCGGGAACGACAGATCGCCGGTGCCGGATCGTGATGGGCGGGGCCATGATGTCGGCCCTGTCCGTGCCGGACCTGATGACCGCCGTGCCTGAAATCGATGCCGTGGTCACAGGCGAGGGGGAAGAGGCGGCAGCGGCCCTATGTGCCGGCACTGCCTGGCCGGAAATTCCCGGACTGATTTCAGGCCGGGGGCGACCATTCAAACCAACCCCCGATCCCGGACAATATCGCTGAAACACCTGCCGGCCCCGGATTTTTCAAAACTGCCACTGGAACAATACTTCAACCCGGTTCCCGTGCTGCCGGTGCTGTTTTCCCGGGGATGCGCCTGGCGAAAATGCCGATTCTGTGCCCATAATTTTTCATTCGGGGGATACCGAAAAAAAGCGGTGGACATATTTGTATCTGAACTGGAGAACTACCACCGAACCTTGGGAGTGACCCATTTTTATTCCGCAGATGAATACATTCTACCCAAAGACATGGACGTCATCTGTCAAGAGATTCTGGCCAGGGGGCTGTCCATCTTTTTTCATATCCTGGGCAAACCCACGGCTGACTGTACACCCGGCCGCCTGGCCCTGTGGTCCGCCGCCGGATGCAAATGGGTCGGATGGGGCATCGAAACCGGGTCCCAGCGCCTGCTGGACCTGATCAACAAAGGCACCTGTGTCACTGATATCCGGCGCGTGATCAAAGACTCGGCAGCTGCGGGCATCTCCAACATGGGTTGATGATTTTCGGACTTCCCACTTCCACCGACACGGACCTGGATCAGACCCTGACTTTTTTAGGCGACGTGTACGGGGATCTGGCCGGCCTGACCGCCAGTACCTTTGTGCTGTTCGATAAAACCTATTTCGCCAGAAATGCTCGTCAATACGGCCTGAAAATTATCGGTCCCGTTGATTTGTTTCACAGCAATCACACAGCGGTATCATCCGGACGTCTGAAGTTTCGGGAACGGGCTTCGGACGGATCCTGCAAAGTTCCGAGAGGAGCCATGGAAGTCTCCCGCTGGCAATATTACCGCAGATGGCTTGGAGAAATACCTTTGATGGAGCAACTGCCTCCGGAACATGTATTGATTCATGTCACGCCTGCTTTGACTTCTGCATCGATGTCCGATATAACACCCGTCAGACTGTGACCTTCCGGTCTGGATCACCGGAAGGTCACAACTTTTTTTTGCACGAAACGAATCAAAATACTGGAGACCTCAGGACATGAAAGAAATTGGGCACTTTCATGAAGCCATAACCCGGCTTGAGGATACTGTGGCCCGCATCCGACAGACCGGCCGAAAAATCATCGGATACCCATGCTCTTTGGCACCTGAAGAGTTGATTCACGCGGCAGGCGGTCATCCCATGCGGCTGTTTTCTTCCGGGCACGGCATCCTTGTGGGGGAAACCCATCTGCAGTCTTACTGCTGTCCGTTGGTCCGGGGCATCCTGGAAGACAGCCTGGCCGGCCGGCTGGATTTCCTGGACGGCACGGTGTTCCCCCACACCTGTGACTCCATGCAGCGGCTCAGCGATCTCTGGCGCATGAACGGCCGATACGAATTCTTTACCGACCTGGCACTGCCTGCCAAGCTGAACACCGCAGGCAGCGCCGCATATCTGGAATCCCTGCTGGCCCGGTGTAAAGCCGATTTGGAAACCGCATTGGAAACATCCGTCACCCATGCCGATCTGGCCGCATCCATTGACCTGTTCAACCGGATCCGCACCCACTTGTCCGCCATCCATGACTTTCGTTTCCACCATCCCGGACGGATCCGGGGATCCGACATGAATACCCTGGTCAAAGGGGCCATGATCATGGACAGAAATGAAGCCGCCACCCTTCTGGCAGATGTGGCCGCGTCTCTCCATCAACTGCCGGTACCGGACACGCCGGTCAAGCGGGTGGTCCTTGCCGGATCCATCTGTGACACTCCGGATCTGTCTGATGCCATAGAAACCGCAGGCGGGGCCGTGGTGGGCGATGATCTGTGCACCGGACAGCGATGGTACGGCCGGCTGGTGTCTGAAGACAAGCCGCCTCTGGCGGCCTTGGCCCATCGGTACCTCGAACGGGCGATCTGCCCGGCCAAACATGCGGGCCTGACCATTCGAGCCGACCATCTGGTCTCTCTGGTCCATCAGACGCAGGCCCAGGGGGTGATCTTTGTGATGCTCAAATTCTGTGACCCCCATGCCTTTGATTATCCATATCTCAAAGAACGCCTGGATGGGCAGGGCATCAAAAACATGGCCCTGGAAATGGATGACGGACACCATGCCCATGGCCAGTTTTCCACCCGGATCGAAACCTTTATTCAGATGCTATAGCCCAAGGATCTTCTCATGCCTGAGGTACCAATCCCCCCCGAAAATCAAGGCCGCGAAAAAAATGCGGGATCTGATGACCACTTATTATCTGGAAGCCTTAAGCGCAGCCCAGAACCACCGGCTGGTGGCATGGATCACGTCCGGCGGACCGGTGGAACCACTGGTAGCCATGGATATCATTCCGGTGTATCCCGAAAATCACGGAGCCATGATCGGGTCCGCCAAAATGGGGGAAGACCTGTGCGCCAAAGCCGAAGATATGGGGTACAGCCCGGATCTTTGTTCCTACGCCCGGTCCGATATCGCCTGCGCCGTGGCCGGTGGCAGCCCCATCGGCGGGCTCCCCAAACCGGACATGCTCATCTGCTGCAACAATATCTGCGGCACGGTCCTCAAATGGTATGAAATCCAGGATAGATACTTCCAGGTGCCGCTGTTCATCCTAGACACCCCGGTCTGTCACACCCGGTATACGACTGAGATGGCAGATTATGTTCAAGCCCAGATCCATGAATACATCGCTTTTCTGGAACAGATAACCGGGAAAAAAATGGATCCGGACAAAATGAATGCGGTGGGCAAGTTGTCATATGAAGGCCAGCGCCTGTGGCAGCAGGTCCTGAGCACCACGGCCAGCAGGCCTTCCCCCATGTCCGCGTTTGACGCTTTTTTCTTTTTAGCCCTGATTGTGACCCTGCGGGGAACCCGGATCGCGGTGGATTTCTACAAAGAGCTGATCGCTGAACTGGAACAGCGCATCAAAGAAGGAATCGGTGTGGTGCCAGGTGAAACCCATCGGCTGCTGTGGGACAACCTGCCGATGTGGCACCGTCTCAAATGGCTGTCGGACCGGTTTCCGCCCACCAGGCCTGCCTGGTGGCCGACACCTATACCTCAGCCTGGTGCAGTGCATTGACCCACATTGACGTAAACAATTTCCTGGATTCCATGGCCCAGGCCTATACCCGGATCTATTTAAACATCGGAGTGGACCAGATGGCCGAAGAGGTACTGAAAATGATCCGGTTTTACGATGTCGACGGACTGGTCATGCACTCCAACCGGTCCTGCAAGCCCTATTCTTTCGGACAGATGGATATCATGAAGATTGTCCGGGAAAAAACGGGGATCCCGGTGCTCATGATCGAAGCGGACATGGTGGACCCCCGGTATTTTTCAGAGTTTCAAATGGAGACAAGGATCGACGCGTTCATGGAAATCGTCAAGCGCAAGGCAGGCCGGCCATGATTTTGCCGGCATCGATATCGGTTCCAACACGGCCAAGGCCGCCCTGATCAAAGACAAAACTCTTATGGGAACCCGGGTAATGCCCACCGGATACCACCACTTGAAGGCCGGCACCCGGGTGTTCGAAGACCTGCTGCAACAAACCGGCCTGTCCCGGTCCAATATCCGGGCCGTCGTGTCCACGGGATACGGCCGGGCCAGCATCGACTTTGCCGACAAAGCCATGACCGAGATCCTTTGCCACGGGGCCGGGGCGCATTTTCTGAATCCGGATATCCGCGGGGTCATCGATGTGGGAGGCCAGGATAGCAAGGCCATTGTTCTGAATAACCAGGGGCAGGTGGACAATTTTGCCATGAACGACAAATGTGCGGCCGGCACCGGGCGGTTTCTGGAAGTGATGGCCAATGCTCTGGAAGTGGCTCTGAATCAGATGGGTGCGGTGGGCCTGACGGCAGACCACCCGTCAAAAATCAGCAGCATCTGCACCGTGTTTGCCGAATCCGAAGTCATCTCCATGATCGCCCGGCAGGAAAAAAAGAAAACATCATCGCGGGTATCCATGAAGCCGCTGCAGCCCGAGTGAGGATTCTGGCCGCAAAAATTCGTCTTAAGGGACCGGTCATGATGACCGGGGGCGTGGCCAAAAACCCGGGCATGGTTGCGGCCCTGGAAAAACAGCTGAAACAGCCTTTGATCATCTCTCCCTCCTGTCAGGAAACCGGAGCGATCGGTGCGGCAATGCTGGCTTCCAGGCTATAGATATGGCTCCGGTTGATCTAAAAAAATAAAGGATGTGCCTTGGTTTATTCCATCACTTTCCAGCTGACACCGGAATGCGCCCGGAACCGGGCCGCCCAGGTCCGGGCCGCAGCCGGGATACTGAACTGTTCCGTTGATGACATTTCCGGCATCCGGATTCTAAGGCGCTCCTTGGATGCCCGGAGCAGGTCTCCGAAGGTGGTGCTGAAAGCGGAGATCTACGTTGGCGAATCCGCCCCCGCTTTATATGAACCGGTGATATTCCCGCCTGTGACCGGCAAGAAAACTGCAGTAATCGTGGGATCAGGTCCGGCCGGGCTGTTTGCTGCCCTGGAACTGATCCGCCATAACATCCGCCCCATTGTGCTGGAGCGGGGAAAAGATGTCACCTCACGGCGGTTCGACCTGAAAAAAATAAACCGGGACGGAATCTGCCATCCGGACTCCAACTACTGTTCGGCGAGGGCGGGGCCGGTACTTACAGTGACGGCAAGCTTTACACCCGGGCCACCAAGCGGGGCAATGTCCGGGAGATCCTGGCCCTGCTGGTGCAGCACGGGGCCTCCCCGGACATCCTGGCGGACGCCACCCCCATATCGGTTCAAACCGGCTGCCAAAAATCATCACCGCCATCCGGAAAACCCTCCTGTCCTGCGGTGGTGAAATCCATTTCAATACCCGGATCACCGGCCTGATTCTGGCCGGTGACCGGATTCATGGGGTCACCACCTTGACCCGGGAATTTTTATCCCCGGCCGTGGTCCTGGCCACGGGTCATTCGGCCCGGGATATCTATTATCTGCTGGACAACCTGGGAATCCGGCTGGAAGCCAAACCCTATGCCATGGGGGTCCGGGTGGAGCATCCCCAGGCCCTGATCAATGAAATGCAGTATGGCCGGCATTCAGGCAACCCGCATCTACCGGCCGCCCGTTATGCATTTTCCGGCCAGTTTAACGGCACCGGGGTGTATTCCTTCTGCATGTGCCCGGGCGGCATGCTGGTGCCAGCGGCCACCGCACCCGGAGAGCTGGTGCTCAACGGCATGTCCAGTTCCGCCAGAAACCTGGCGAACGCCAATGCCGGCATGGTAGTCACCGTGGACGACAGATTGTGGCGGCACCACCAAAAACATAGTCATTTTGCCGGACTCGCCTTTCAGCAGGAGATAGAGCAAAAGGCCTTTTCCGCCGGCGGCAGCACCCTGGCTGCCCCGGCCCAGCGGCTCACCGATTTCCTGGTGAACCGGGTCTCCGCTTCCCTGCCGCCTTCCTCCTACATTCCCGGAGCCGTCACTTATCCCGTCAAAGATATTCTGGGACCTGGGATCACCCGGGCACTGAAACAGGGTTTTGCTGCATTCGGCAAAAAAATGAAGGGATATGTCACAAACCAGGCCCTGATCCTAGCCGTGGAAAGCCGAACCAGTTCCCCGGTGAGAATCCCCAGGGATCCCGGCACCCGCATGCATCCGGAGATTCATGGCCTGTATCCGGCCGGGGAAGGGGCCGGATACAGCGGCGGTATCGTCTCGTCCGCCCTGGATGGCCAGCTCAGTGCAAAAGCGGCGGCCGGCGAACCCGGATTGATTTGATGCCTGACCCTGCAGATAAAAACAACTCGAAAGTCAAGTTCTTTTTGCGCTGCTTCCGGGCTTCTCCAACCGATTTTCCGGAGACGGACTTCGGCCATCCGAAGTTAACCGAACCGCCCCGTGATGTAGTCCTGGGTCAGCTGGTGCAAAGGATTTAGAAAAATCTGTTCCGTGGGACCGATTTCAATCAGGTCCCCCATGTGAAAATAGGCGGTTCGCTGGGAAATCCGAGAGGCCTGTTGCATGGAATGGGTCACAATGGCAATGGCGTATTCCTGTCGAAGCTCCTCAATAAGTTCTTCGATAATCGCGGTGGCAATGGGATCCAGGGCAGAACAGGGTTCATCCATGAGGATCACTTCCGGATTGACCGCAATGGCCCGGGCAATACACAGCCGCTGTTGCTGCCCACCGGACAGCCCGGTACCGGGTTGATTCAGGCGGTCTTTAACCTCGTTCCAAAGACCGGCCCGAACCAATGATTCTTCCACCAGTTCTTCGGTCTCGCTTTTATTGGTTACCAGCCCATGAATCCGGGGGCATACGCCACATTGTCAAAAATAGATTTAGGAAACGGATTGGGCTTCTGAAACACCATACCCACCCTGGCCCGCAAAGGGACCACATCCACATCTTTGTCATAGATATTTTTGCCATCCAGATAGATACAGCCATTCACCCTGCACCCTTCGATGGTGTCATTCATGCGGTTGAGACAACGGATGAACGTGGATTTCCCACACCCGGACGGACCGATCAATGAAATAACTTCATTGGTGCCGATATCCAATGACACGGCATTGATGGCCTTGCTGGCGCCGTTGTCATAAAAACACTGACATCTTCACACCGCATTTTGGGATTTACGACTTGCTTTTCACCCACCGTGTTCCGGTTTTCTTTGGGAACAAGTCGATGGGAACGCCTGGAACCAGCGGCTGTGTTTGTCTGTTTTGAATTCATTACGGGTTTCTTTAAATTAATCTTTTCGTTGAAAGCCGGTGGTCACCATCGGCCGGCCGGTTTTAAAGGACTTATGCTCAACAGTCAGTCCGTTACTGTAAATGATCTGCGTTAGGTGGTTTTTAATTTTTTGTTAGAATCAGGTTAGGGTCTGCACATACACCGCTTTTCGGATATACTGAACCTTCACAGGGAGAAAACCCCAAAAAATGGGAGGCTGCACGATAAAAACAGCTGTCCTGTCGGACATACAAGCCAATCTGGAGACGTTTCAGGCCGTGCTCGAGATCATCGGGTATCTCAAGGTCGATACAATGATCTCCTTGGGGGACAACATCGGATACGGCCCGGATTCCGCCCGCAAATACATCATCAACGCCGGCAGCGTGGGCCAGCCCAGAAACCCTGCTGCAGGCGGAACTGACGGTCCCGAAAGATCTGAAAGCGCGATTCACACAGGAAGCGGTGATCATGGCATCCATCCGCCATCCCCATGTGGCGGATGTCCCGGACTTCTGCCAGACCGATGGGCAGCTGTACTATATCATGAATTTTTTCTGCAACCACCTGGGGACCCATATGGGCGAGTCGGATGAAGCGGAACAAACCCGGACCATTCCAGTTCAAAAAGCGGTTCGCTATGTTGTCCAAACCCTCAAAGGGCTTTCATTCCTTCATTTTTCGGCATCATTCACAGGGACATCAAATCGGCCAATATCCTGCTCACAGATCTGGGTGTCGTCAAAATCTGTGACTTTGGCCTGTCCCGGCGCAGGGGAGATCGTTAGGAACACCGCCATGCAAGCATCCGGGTGGGATTTTCATTCTATGGAGCTCCGGGAACGGGGATATGACGTCAATGATTTTGCAGTGTCGGAAAACGGTATCGTGACGGACCGGCAGACCGGTCTGGTGTGGTAACAATGCGGTACTGGATTCCCGGTAACCTGGCACCAGGCAAAAAAATATGTGGATCAGTTGAATGAACAGAAATTTTGCGACCGCACGGGCTGGCGCCTGCCCACCCTTCACAAGCTGCTCACCATGGCGGTCCCGCCCGCCAGAGGGCAGGACCATTGTATTTCACCGGTGTTTGAAATCTCCTATAAATGTTGTGAAGCGCAGACAAATGTACGTTTGGGTTAGCCTGGGATGGGATTTGCGGGAAAAACGATCTGACCGGTTCCTATCATGTCAAAGCAGTGTGTTCAGCGATTTGAAGACGGTCGTAATTTTTTTTTGGTTTTGGCCCAAATCACCCGCAAAACAATATAAATCAGAATAAACGGGGCCGTGAAACTCAATTCCATCCCCCCGGCCCATTCAGGCATGGTAAAGCCGATGCTTCCGAACCGCTTCTCCAGCCAGGCCACAGCGAAAAACGCTGGCCACAGGGCCGCCATGCCCATGGCCATGAGCAGAAAAAAAGATTTGCCATAGGCTTCATTGGCCAGCTTGTTGATTCCTTTATAGGCTTTTTCATCCCCGGCCTGCTTGGCCTTCATGGATTGCTCATGGTAATACATGGTGTCATCCAGATTGTCGGATACGGCAGACCGGTTGATCCGGCCGGCAACAGCCATAGTGATCTCCCCGATGACCACGGCCCAGGCTGCCAGGCAGAAGGTCCCCACCCACCATCCGGCCATGGGATTGTCAAACAGCCGGTAGGGATAGATCAGCACCGGATCGATAACAGTCAGTATGCCTTGTATGGAATCCATATTATTCTTTAATGTGGCGGTTCTGTGCGGTTGATGGCAAGATACCGCCCCAACCGGACACGACAAATATTCGGCAATAAAAAACAAGGGGTGATCAGAGACCGGATGGCTACCGCCCCTGAACACCCGTTGAAACGCGTCTGTGCGCCCTCTATCTATCGTTCAGTCACGCACACCTACCGCTCCCACTAACTAGAACGGCGGCAGCAGGCTGTACCCCAGAAATCCTTTTGAGGTATACCGGATACCCACGTAAAAGGCAAGAATGATAAAAATCCATTTCAGCACTTTTTCCGGGATAAACTTGGAGGTCCGGGGGCCGATCATGGAACCGATGAAAATCCCGATCAGCTCAACACCGATAAATCCCCAGGCAATGACCACGCCTTTACCCACCATGTACGAGAAAATGGACACGATCATGCCCACCAGCACGCACAGGGCCGAGGTACCGGCCACCAGGAACATGGGGAGTCCGGCCACAGACGTCAGGAACGGCACATACAGGAATCCGCCGCCAACCCCCAGAAAGGAGGCTAGGGCCGCGATCACGATACCGCCGATCATGGGGACGTAAGCCTTGAAAGAAAATTCCTGTCCGTAAAAGGTGAACCGGATATTGCCGATCATAAAGGTCATGGCCCAGCCGGCCAGACACAGAATATACGGCACAAATTTAAGGGCAGGAATCAGGTTGATCCAGAGCGCTGACAACACCACCAGCCCACGGCAATCCACATGAAGGTCCAGGACCCTTCAATGATCTTGACCCCCTGATCCTTTGTATCGGATTTTCCCTGGCCGCTTTTTCAAAAGCCTGGGCTGCTGCTTTGGCCTGTTTTTACCGGCTGACCCTTTCGGAGTCATTTCATAAATCAGAAAAAACCAAGCACAAACACAATCAGTCCGAAAAATCCGATGTAATCCTTCAAAGAAATTTTACCGGCGGTCAGTTCCGGTACCAGCCAGGAACCGCCCACGCCCCCGATGGCCAGACAGATGCCCAGCGGTGCCACCAGCCGGCCCATGCGGTAGTAGTTGAATGAAGAGATCACCCCACTCAGGCCCACCAGCCACTGGTTGGACACACGGATGGAGTCGGTAAGCAGGTTGTTCACCGGGTTGCCTTTGCCAAAGGATTTGGCGTAATCCGCCAGCCCGAAAATCGTGATATGGCCCACCCCGGCCATGATGCCCCCAAAGGCCCCGACCGTGGAAAAAATCCAGCCCACCCAGATGGCCCACAGAAGACCCAGAATCAGACTGGGATTCGGTGCGCCCGGAATTCCTAAAAAGCCCGGTGTTTCTCCCGGCTTGATCACTTCCTGAGTTTTCGCTGCATACCCCGGATCCTGAAGACTGGCCTCAATGGCTGCCTTCATTTTTTCCGGCGTGTCCGGTGTGGTCAGCTCCGATCCGGTCTGGGCCATGGCCACAGCCACAAACGAGAACAGAATCATCAGCGCGGTTGCAAGATAAAACCTGGTTCGGTTCTTCATCATCATTTTTCCTCCTTTAATTGATAAAAATCCAATAAAATAAAAATTACCACGTTAAATAGTTTACATGGTGAGCTTTAATGGCAATTTTAGTGCCATTCCGTGTTTTTTTGATTTTCTTATTCCAACCGAATGAATTCATTAGAGTTTTGAGATAAGTTGCTGACATGCCACCCCCGGCACCGCAGAACACCTTGCCGGAATGCGCAATAAAAATTATGCGGCGCCTGAATTCTATTGCACATTCTTGTCCTGCTACCTGAAATCATCCGGGTTAATTCCGAACCGTTTCATGACCTGCTGCAATGCCTGGCGGTCCAGTCCGCAGTGTCTGGCTGCCCGGGTGATATTGCCGTTGGTCATGGACAGCAGCGCCCCCACATATTCGTGATTGAAGCGGGTCAACATGGTTTCCTTCGCGTCCTTATAGGGCAGGTCCATGATACCGGCGTCCAGGCAAGTATCCGTGCAGGTATCCGGACCGGCTTCCGAAACAGGGATATTGGAACAGCGGATTTCATCACCTCCGGCATAGAGAATCCCCTGAACCAGGACATTTTCCAGTTCCCGAACATTGCCTTTCCAGGGATTTTTCACCAGCAGGTCCATGACCCCGGTGGAAATGGTTTTCAGCGGCTTGTTCAATTTTTTGCAATTTTTGGCCACCAGATGTTCCGCCAACAGCGGAATATCCTCGATCCGGTCCCGCAGAGGCGGCAGCTCGATGGTGATGACCGACAACCGGTAAAACAGATCTTCCCTGAACTCTTTTGCCGCGATTTTCGCTTGAAGGTCTTGGTTGGTGGAGGCGATGATGCGGACATCCACCTTCCGGACCCGGTTGTCGCCTAAAGGTTTGATCTCTTTTTCCTGGATCACCCGTAGCAGCTTGGTCTGAATGGATAAACCGATGTCCCCGATCTCATCCAGAAAGATGGTCCCGTTGTCCGCTTCCTGGAACAGTCCAGTCTTATCCTGAAACGCACTGGTAAACGCCCCTTTCTTGTGCCCGAACAGTTCACTTTCCAAAATATGTTCCGGAATGGTTGGACAGTTGATCGGAATGAACCGGGCTTTGCCGCGCTGGCTGCGACGGTGGATGGATCGGGCGGTCAGGTCTTTACCGGTGCCGGATTCCCCGGTGATCAGCACTGTGACATCAGACGACGCCACCAGATCGATTTTTTGAAACACCTTTTCCATGGCCGGGCTCAGCCCCACCAGAGGCGAGAAATCCCTGTCCCTGGCTTTGAGCAGCTGTTTGTTTTCCAGCAGCAGCCGGCTTCTTTCAAGCGCCTTGCCGATTTTGAAAATGATCTCATCCTGTTCAAAGGGCTTGGCGATAAAGTCATAGGCCCCGCTTTTAATGGCTGTCACCGCGGAATCAATGTTTCCAAATGCCGTGAGCATCACCACAGTCAGATCCGGGTACCGTTTCCTGATCTGTTCCAGCAGCTCGAATCCGTCCATGCCCGGCATGCGGATGTCGCAGATCACCAGGTCACAGGCATCTTTTTCCAAAACATTCAACGCCATTTCCCCGGAAAATGCCATAAGCACAGTGCAGTCGATTTCCGATTCCAGGGTCCGCTTGAGCAGGCGGGTCATATCTTTTTCATCGTCCACTGCCAGGATCCGCGCGGTCATTTTTCTTCTCCCCTGTCCTGGATATCCGTTTTCAGATCAGCCCGGGGCAGGGTGATGATAAACACAGCCCCTTTGTCTTTCCGGTTTCTAACCGTGATATCTCCACCGTAACGCCGAATGATGCCGTATCCCACAGACAGCCCCAGTCCGGTCCCCTGGCCCACGGGTTTGGTGGTGAAAAACGGGTCGAATATCCGGGAAAAATCCTTTTCCGGGATCCCCGTGCCGTTGTCCTTGACCGAAATTCGAACCCTTTTTTGGGCATCCATCCCGGTTTCCACCTGGATTCGCCCTTTTTTATCCACGGCATGGCAGGCATTGATCATCAGGTTAATAATCACCTGAGACAATTCCTGTTCATTGCCGAAAACCATCAACGGCCTGCTGCAGGGAGCCGGAGACTGGATCCAGACATTCCTGAAATCGGAATGGTTGCCCAGAAAATTAATCACATCTTCCACCACCTGGCACACATCGATGGGCTGTATCTTTTTGGAGCCTTTTCTGGCAAAGGTCAGCAGGTCCGTTACCACGGTCCGACAGTTTTTGACATGCTTTTCAATGGTTTTCAGGTCCTCTTCGTGATCCCCGGGGTTTTTGAGCATCAGCTGGGTATATCCCAGAATAATGCCTAACGGATTGTTGATCTCATGGGCCACACCAGCGGACAGTTCGCCTAATGCTGCCAGTTTATCCGCCTGGGCGATCTGCTGTTCCATCTGCTTTTTGTCATTGATGTTCTTGATGATGAAATGAAACGTCTTGCCGCAGCCAAAGGCCCCGTAATCCACGCCCCCGGTGATCAGGACCCGGACAAGGGACTGGTCGGCCCTGAGGAAATCCGCCTCTTCGTTCAGAATATATTCATGGATCTCCAGCCGATTCAGTATTTTTTCCCGCTCCGACCGGACCGACAGAAAATTCTTAAGACCCATTTCATTGCCAAGGATGTCGGATTTTTCATACCCGGTCAGTTCCACGCCGGCCTGGTTGATCTCGGCAATGATGAAAAAGGTCCGTGACCACAATGGTATCCAGGGAGTGTTCAAAAATCCGCCTCGCTTTATGTTCGGAACTGGTCAGCATCTCGGTTCTTTCCACCACTTTGTGCTCCAGGGTCTGGTTCAGCTCCAGAAGTTTGGCACTGGTTTCCTCATGTTTCTGCTTGGCGGACAGCACTTTTTCATTGATCCGCCAGCTCTGGTTGAAAAACAGGGTGACCGTACCCACAAGCATGAAGGAAATAGTATTGACGGCACCGGTGAAGGGACCGATACTGTTCCAGGTATCTCCGCTGCCGGTGAGCAGCAGAAACTGTCTCAAAATGTGGCTGAACGACCGGGATACCGCAAATATGGTGAACCCGGCGCAGATCCAGATCAGATAGAGAAACACCACGTTATCCGGATCCATGTCCCGCAGGATTTGGCCTTAAACAAGGACAAGACCCCCAGCACCACCATGAATACGGAGCCCAGCACATCCGTTAGCAGAATGGGCAGGTTGGCAGTCACTGTCCGGTCTCCTTTGCGGTCGGCCGCCGTGCTTCCTGGCGTGATTTCTGTCGTGACTCCCGCTGTGTCTTGAGCAGGGTGTCCAACCCCAGAAACAGAAAGATCATGGCCGGCACGCACCACAGATGATCCATTTTAAGAAAATAATAGACCACGGCCAGCAGCTGGGAATCCGGCTGAGTCACCACCGCCAGCCTGGTGACGCTCAGGGTCTCGATTCGCACCACCTGGATCTGATTGTCCAAAAAATGAGCGATCAGGGTAGCCAGATTCCAGAAAATGAAAAACAGGGCTCCAAACTGAATCTGTCGCCACCCCTTCTGCCGGATCAATCCCTGGCTGTTGATGGTAAACATCAGGGCCACCATGGCGAACAGGAAAAACAGATGCCCGATCTGATGCGCGATAATGCCGGCATTACCGCTGTGCAGCTGAATGGCAAGCACCGGTGCCGGCCGCAGCAGTACCCAGGCCAAGGCCAGGCAGAGCAGGCAGCCCGTCCGGTTCATTTTTTTAAATGCGCCTTTTCGGTTCTGGCCCGGGTGGACATCAACTTGACACATCCCGGGCACAGGTTGTGATGTTCCTTGGTATCCGGGTGATCCGGGTTAATGTGGGATACCCGGGTCAGAAAATCGGCTGTAGCGAACATCCGTCCGCACGCCTCACACCTTGCCAAAGGCAGCTGCCCGATGATTTCCCCCTGAATGGACACGATCCGGACACTGTCCTTGTCCGTCACCTGGATCACGTCGGTGGGACAGATATTGGCGCAGGTCCCGCAGCCGATGCAACGGCCGTCTCCTTTGCCCACACGGCCGCCGGCAGCGGTTTTCTCCATTTTCAGCGCCCCGGCCTTCACAATCTCCTGGCACACCCTTATGCACAGCCGGCAGCGGATGCATTCGTCCGGTTCCGGGGGCAGTTTTACGTGATACCGTTCGGCCAGATCACGAATCCGGCGGGCATGGGGAGCCAGCTGGATCAGCCTCTCGAACGCGGTCTGGCGGTGCGCATTGACCATGGGCGAGTCGGTGAGCACATTCAGGCCCGGTTTGACCTTGAGCAGGCAGGACAGCATCACGGTCTGACGTCCGGTGGGAGAAGTGACTTCCACACCGCAGACCCGGCAGGCCCCGGAGGGTTTCAATGCCGGGTGATAACACAGGTGAGGAATATCGATGCCGCAGTGCCTTGCCGCTTCCAGCACCGTCTGATTTTCTTCGCAGGCGATGGGTTTCCCGTTGATGAAAATCTCTGTCATGAGGGTTCATCCTGCTTGTCGGCCAGCAGCCTGAGACAGTCCTGGGGCAGGCGGTGGGTGCCTTTCCCCTGAAGACTGACCTCGACAAGCGCATCCGGATCATTGATGGAGGTATCCGGGTCGGTCACCACTCCGTGGACACCAATGAAATCATTCATATACGGTTCCCAGGCTTCATCCGACGACGACTGAAACACTTCCACACGGCTGCCGTGTTTGAACGTCATAATGCTTCTCCTTTATTTTTTGTTGACAGGCCGGGTTGACACATGAATTTTGGCGGACAGTTTTCGCTGGCATTTGTCACATAACAGCCGCTGATCCGATTTTTTCGTGATGTCCGCTGTTTTGTCGGAGATGAACGCCATATACTGGGCAGAGGGCAGTTTGGCACCACAGGCTTCGCAATGCTGAATATCCTGCTCGTTCAAAACGGTGCCGCACAGCTTGAGCATGCGTTTGCCGTCTTTTTCCTCAATCGCCATGGCGTTGTTCTCACAGTTGGCAGCACAGGCCCCGCAGGTGATACAATTTTCAGCGGTCCGCCGGAAATCGGTCTTCACCGGATGGTCAAAATCCAGATATCCCAGGTGCAGGGCGTCAATGCCCATCTTGTCCCGGCACACTTCCACGCATTTCCGCACCGCCGGCACACATCGCACCGCAGACACCGCCGGGCTTCCTTCCGGACCGCTTCCTCGTCATACCCCAGCTCCACCTGCTGAAACGTGGTCCGCCGCCGGTCCACATTGAGCATGGGCATGGAAGGCCGGGTCAACCGCATTTTTTCGGATGCCGCCATCTCGATCATGGAGTGTCTGCGCCTCCGTACCGGGATCTTGGGCATCCTGGGCTGAGGGATGTGGTTGAAATACCGGTGAATGGCCTCGGCAGCCCGTTTTCCGCCGCCAATGGCTTCAATAACCGTGGCGGGTCCGGACACCGCGTCTCCGGCAGCAAATACGCCGGGCATACTGGTTTCCATGGAGGCGTGATTCACTTCGATGGTCCCTCTGCGGGTCCAGCGAATTTTGTCAAAAGCGTTCATGCCTGCATCATCCACATACTGGCCGATGGCCGAGATGACCGCATCGGCGGGGATGACAAACTCCTTGCCCAGAATAGGAACTGGTGCCAGCCGGTCCGAACCCGGTTTAGCGATCAGCTCCGCTTTGTTGCAGGCCAGACCGGTGATGACATTCGCCTCTCCCCGGATCTCGGTGGGAATAGTGAGAAACGCGAATTCGATACCTTCCTCTTCGGCCTGTTCCACTTCTTCAATGTCCGCCGGCATCTGTTCCCTGGACCGGCGGTAGGCAATGGTCACCTTTTCAGCCCCCAGGCGCAGGCTGGTCCGGGCCGCGTCAATGGCGACGTTGCCGCCGCCGATGATCACCACCTGTTTTCCCGGCGCATGGCGGTCGCCTATCGCCACATTTTTCAAAAACGCGATGGCCTCGATCACCTTGGGAAAATCCGTTTCCCCTTTGATCCCCATATCCCATGCCTTGTGGGCGCCGATGGCCAGAAAAAAACGCATCCGTGCCTTCGGTCTTCATCTGTTCATAGGTCACATCAGTGCCGAACCGGGTATTGAACAGGAATTCCACCCCCAGATCTTCGATCATGGCCACTTCCCGGTCGATCACCTCCCGGGGCAGCCGGTACCGGGGAATTCCCACCATGAGCATTCCCCCGGCAAAGGGCAAAGATTCGATCACCTTGACCGAATATCCCATCAACGATAGATAATAAGCACAGGACAGCCCGCCCGGGCCAGCCCCCACCACGCACACTTTCTTTCCGTTGGGCGGAGCCGGTTCCGGATTGACGTACCGGCGGTCCGACAGGGCCCGCTCCGCCGCAAAGGCCTTGAGAAATTTGATGGAAATGGGGGTGTCGATCCGGCCCCGGACACACATCATCTCACAGGGTCTGGTACAAACCAGTCCGCACACCCAGGGCAGCGGGTTGTCTTCCCGGATCACGGAGATTGCCTCGGCATCCTTGCCTTCGGCAATCAACGCCAGATAGGTGGGCACATCGATCCCGGCCGGGCACGCCATCTGACAAGGGGACGGCGCAATGACGCCGCAATCATGGGTGGGACAATTCCGGGATTCAATATGGCTGACAAACATTTCCCGGTGTTCCGCCAACATCCGGTTCAAATACTCCCGGGTTTTGATGGCGGTATCATCCGGACTTCTGGTTTCAAATTCCGCCATCAGCTCATCAATAGCGGCCATATGGCCGTCTACAGCTTCTCCCAGAGAAATCTCCTCCACCAGCATCCGGATGGATTCACATATCCGCCGCACCCTGGGGTCTGTCAGAACACCCGATTGAATTCGCTCCGTCAAAAACTGCAGGGTGGACTGAACCGGACAGGCGTTTTGGGCCATGGATCATACTCCTCTTAAAAGCTGCTGTTCTCAAAGGACGCCACGGACTGTGCATGGCGTTCCCGACGAATCTGGGTCATGTCCTCAACTTTGCCGAACTTCAGGCACCCGGTGGTACAGGTGGTGACGCAGGCCGGGGCCAATCCCTGATCGATCCGGTCTTTACAATAATCACACTTCTCCACCTTGCCGGTGTCGGGATTCCACTGGGGCGCTCCCCAGGGACAGGCGGAAATACAGGTCTTGCACCCCACGCACAGATCTTTCTGAACAAACACGATGCCGTCCGAAGACCGCTGCTGCATAGCCCCGGTAGGGCAGGCGGACACGCACCAGGGATCTTCACAGTGGAAGCAGGGCATAAAGATGAAAGACATCTTGGGCAGATTATTGATAAACTTGGGCCCCACCTGGATGATCTGGCAGGGTTTGGGACCTTCGGGCAGATCCTTATTGGTTTTGCACTGGATTTCGCAGGCGTGGCACCCGATACATTTTTTGCTGTCCTGGAACAGGTAGTACTGACTCATTCATTGTCTCCTTAAGATAATTACACCGGGGTCACGGTTACAAAGGTGTCGTGGTATGCCGGGCTGCCGCCCACCTTGTCATAGACATTTTTCTGGAGCAGGGCATCGGACAATCCCCGGTTGTAGGACCGGGCAGCCAGCTTAGCTTCATGGCCGAATCCGTGAACCATAAACACCGACTCCGGATGGATCAGATCGGTGACAAACGCTTTGATCCGTCCCTTGCCGCAGGAGGATGCCACCTCCACCAGATCGCCGTCGCCGATACCCAGTTCCGCTGCTTTTTTGGTATTGACCCACAGCAGGTTTTCTTTCATCAGCTCATTGAGATAAGGGACATTCTGGGTGGAAACATGGGTATGGAGGCCAGTGCGGCCCACCACCAGACGAAACTGTTTCTCCGGGGGGCTTCCGGGGATTCATAGGGGGGAAAGAGGGAAAACCGGCATCTTCCAGCAACGCGGATTTGAATTCAATTTTCCCGGATTGAGTCTTGAAAGGGATATTATTTCTGTCCCAAAAATCTGGGATTTGCCGTAGCTGACAAATCCTTTTGCTTCAAAGTCTTTTCTGGTAAATCCGGTCCCTTCCAGCTGCCAGTCCACCAGCTCGTCCATGGTCTCATAGGGGAAATAATCCCCTATGCCGATGCGGTCGGCAATGCGCTTGAGGATAACGGCACCTTCCAGGGTGTCATACCGGGGCTCCACCGCCTTTTCCCGCAGAAACATCATGGGCTTGAGTCCGTTCATCTGCTGGATGCAATCCGTTCTTTCCAGATAGGTGGATTCCGGAAGAATCACATCGGAATACCAAGCGATATCCGAATAGTTGATGTCGATGGTCACGATGAGATCCAGTTTATCCAGTGCTCGTTTGGTGTTGTTGGTATCTGCGATGGACATGAGAGGATCCAGGCGGAAATTGATCAGCGCTTTGATGGGATAGGGGTCCTCATTCAGAATGGCATACGGAAGCATCTGTGCCACGCCATGGGCCGGGTCCGGCAATGGGAAATCCGGGGTCCCGACCTTGTCAAACCGGGGAACCTCGATTTTGGGGAACTCCTGATCCACCAGCTTTCTGGCCGATTTGCCGCCTTCGGCACCAGGCCCTTTTTTGAAGAAGATCCCGCCTTTGGCTTCTACCGATCCCATGAGCGCATTGAGCATGAGGATGGAGCGGCGCATGTAGATTTCGTTCTGATGGCTGGCACACCGATACCCGTAATGAAAGATCACCGCCGGCTTGTCTTTGCTGATTTCCCTTGCCAGCGCCATAATCTCACCGGCCGGTATCCCGGTTTCATTTTCCGCCCATTCCGGGGTCAACTCCTTGACGAAATCCTGCAAAGCGGACAGGCCGTGAACCCATCTGTCCACGAATCTGGCATCATAGAGCCGTTCCTTTAAAATCACATGAATCAGACCGTAGTTCAGGGCCAAATCGGTTCCCGGCCGTATCATCCAGTATCGGTGGGCCTTGCTGGCGGTCACATTAACCCGTGGATCGATATAGGTCAGCTTGGCCCCTTTTTCCAAGGCGTCCATCAGGGTATTCACCTCTTTGACATTGATGGCCTCAAAAATGTTTCTGCCGTAAAGAACAATATGCTTGGTATTCCCGTAGTTGATACCTACCTGACCGTCAGTATAGCCGAACATGCTTCGGCAGGCTGTATTCATAGACCCCTTGCACAGCGCGTCATGGGTGTAATGGTTGGGAGATCCCATGGCTTTGAGAAATGTCTTGCTTACATGGGTGGCCAATTGGGCCCGTTCTCCCAGGACGATAGCATGCCCCCATGGGTCTCTTTGATCTCCTTGAGCCGGGATCCTACATAATCCAGGGCTTCATCCCAGGACGCCTTGCGCCAGTTGCCTGATCCCCTGTCCCCCACACGGATCAGGGGCGACTGAAGCCGCTGGTCATCATACAGCAGGGATTTTCCGGCCGATCCTCTGGGGCACAGGCGGCTGTCGATTCCCGCCACATGAGGATTCCCCTGAATCCAGTCCACATGCCCGTCCTTGACGCTAACTTTGATGGGGCATCTGACCGAGCACATGAAACACAAACTGAACACATCTTTATTCATAACTTACTGTCTCCTTAATTCCTGGCAATTTAACTTATGGCGATTTTAATGCCATAACCGTGCCAGCAATTCACAGTTGCCTCAAAAAAAGTCCGGATCAATGTCCATCCACCTTCGAACCCGCCCGGAATTGACGTCATGAAGATTCAATTAAATCATTGAATCTTCATGACGTCAATTCGTCGTCATATTCGAATCCACTTGGAATCCGTTTTCAGCGGAACAGTACTATGGATGGCGCAATAAAAAAATTGCGATGCAAAATTTTATTGCGCCTTACCTTTTCCGGCCGCTTTTCCAGACAAAACACCCCCCTTCTTGACAATTATTGCTTTTTATGCCTTACTTATGGAACTATAGGTTATTCTACCCGGATCAACCAAATAAAAAAGAACAATGACAACCCATCATGACCAAAACGTTACCAGGCCCCCATTGTCAAAAAAGCATTCGACATTCTCTTTGCCATATCCAGATCCCGAAACGGGTTGCGCATCAGTGACATCGCTTCTCTTCTAAACATCAGCAAGAGCACGGTTCACGGCATTACCGCCGCCCTGGAGGAACAGGGCGCCATTATCCGTGATCCTTCCTCCAAAAGCTACACCATCGGCCTTACCCTGATGGAACTGGGCAAGGCTGCCTATCAACGGGTTGATATCATCCAAACGGCCCGACCGATCATGAAAACCCTGATGGAAAAGTGCAATGAATCCGTGTTTCTGGGAATCCGCAGCCAGGATCATGTGACGGTCATTGACATTGTCGAATCCACAAAGGATTTCAAGATCAGTTCTCCCATCGGGACGGCCCTTCCCTTGCTGGCCGGAGCTGTGGGAAAGGCGTTTTTGTCCAGCATGCCCGCACCGGATGTGGCGGCTTACCTGAATGCCAACTCCATCCGCCGGTTCACTGCCAAAACCATCACAGATCCGGCTGATTATCTGGCAGAACTTGAAACGGTCAAAATAAACGGGTATGCCCTGGATGATGAAGAATACCTGGTTGGAGTCCGGGCCGTGGCCGTATGCCTGTCTCCCTTTTCCGGCCGGCTGCCGGCTCTGTGGGTGGTGGGATTCAAGGCCGGAATGTCCGATGAACGGATGCCGCATATCATCGACCAGACCCAGGAGGCGGCACGCCGTATCAACCAGGCCCTGGCCTGATCGGTTTTGTCATTATTTTCCTTGGCAGATGCTGATTATTCTTTAAATTAATAAGCTATAATATTCGGCAGTCATGTGCCAGGAGTCAGCAGGGAGCCTCCACCCGGCGTAAAAAGAAGGAACGCCATGCAGGAACATGCCTGCAGAGATTGAAGCATGCCGTTGCCGCCCCGGAAGGCAGTCTACCCGATTTGTGGTCTTGACAACCGTTTTGACCAGCAGACAGAAACGCTTTTTCCAGACACTTTTGTTTATCCGGCCGATGAAGTGGTGCCGGCCGGCAGTCACGGGTACAGACCCCTTGAATACCTCACTCCGGGTCGCTGGGGGCAGGGTATTTTTCCGTAAACAGCTTTTCTGCCCGGGCATTCCCGATCAGCACCAGCTCATCTCCTTTTCCAGGACAATGGCAGGATCGGGGTTGATAGTCAGGCGGTCCCCTTTTTCACCGCCACCACGCTGCAGCCGGTTTTCTCCCGGATTTTCACGTCCCGCAGCACCATGGTTTCCAATCGAGGCTCAATTCCATCCGAAACACATTCAACCCTTCTGACAGCATGAGCACTTTCTGAGGCTGAATCAGATTCATGATGGTGGTGGTGACGAGCGAACTGAACGACATCACCAGGTTGGCGCCGGCCCGGTGCAGGGTATTGATATTCCGGTCCAGGCTGGCCCGGCTGATGATCTGGGCATCTGGCCGTAGTCGGCGGCAGTAGATGGTGAGGTAGATATTCAAGCTGTCGTCATGGGTGGTGATGATAATGCACGGAGCCCGCTCGATCCCGGCCTGGATCAGAACGTTCCGGTCCGCGGCGCTGCCATGGATAAAGCGGTCATGTCTATCAGCAATGCCCGTTCTTTTTCCACCACCCGGAAATCGATCTCCCTGTTTTCCAGCGCATCCGCCACGGCCTGACCCACCCGGCCCCCGCCCAGCACCACCACGGGGCCATCCGATACGTTTTCTTTTTTCTCTGCTTCCCGGGCAATGGAGCGGTCGAACTGCTCCAGCTGATCCCGTGTGCCTGCCAGCACCAGAACAGTGGTTTCCAGAATACGGGTGTCCGCAGTGGGAATATAAAACATACCCTGCTCCCAGACCCCCACCGCTGTAACCCCGCACTTTTCCCGCAGCCGGCTTTCCGCCATGGTTTTGCCCTGAAGCCAGGTGCGCATGGCCGGGACCTCTGCTATGAGCAGTTCATCGAACCGGCCGACAATGTTGGATTGCATCCGGACCCCCAGAACCCGCCGTGACAGGGCGCGGCCCAGCATTCGGGTGAACTGGAACACATGGGTGCTGCCGGCCAGTTGCAGGATGTCCAGGGAATCATCCAGATCAGCGTTGGTAACCGTGATCACCCGGTCGCTGATTTCCCGGATGGTATAAATGATGTTGGTGCTCGCGATATCATCGTTCAACACCACCACCATGGCGGCTTGCTCGATGTTCAGCCGCCGGTAGGTTTCCGGATCATCCAGTTCTCCCACCACCACCCGGTACCCCCGGTCATGCAGATCCAGGGCCTGCTGAAGTTCCAAAACCAGGACCACATATGGAATACCGTATTGTTCCAGTTTTTCGATGAGCGTCACCGCCACCGCATCAAAATGGGTCAGAATCACATGACCTGCCGTGGTTTCTGGAATGGATCGGGGTGCCCTGGATTTGTTCTGTGCCTCCAGCCAGGGGGCGTAAAAAAACTGAATAAAGGTGAACGGCAGCATCACCAGCAGAAAAACGATCCCGCTGAACAGCACCACAATTGAAAACAGCCGTCCCAGATCACTGTGAAAGGTAATGTCGCCAAACCCCAGGGTGGACATGGTGGTCAGGGTCCAGTAAAAACCCGTGATCCAGGAATAATAGCGGCCTTCATACATCATCAAGACATGGAACAGTACGGAGAAAAGTACAAACAGAAAAATCAGCATCAAGGCGAATTTAAAAAGAATCCAGCCATTGCTCCGCCTGCCGCCGGTTTTGAGCAACAGGGTCATCTGAGCTGCCATGGTTTTCAACATCGCTGTTTCCTTTTTGCCAAAATCAAACAGGGGGCCGGAAATGGTTTCCCGGTCCCCTGATCGGTTCTGTGGTAGGCACGAGCGGACTTGAACCGCTGACTTCTACCGTGTCGAGGTAGCACTCTACCAACTGAGTTACGCGCCTGTAATGATCTGATTCTTTTACCAGACCCCGAAATTCATGTCAAGAAAAACAAATACCTCATTCCAAAATTGTTGAATCATCCACAAACCGAATATTGACCAGAGATTCCGACACCTCGATGATTTCAATCCCGAACTCGTCAAATGCCGTGAACATGATGCGCTGGGCGAAATCGTCTGGGCTGCCTTTATATACCATGTCAAGAACGGCCTGGTCCGACCCGATCTCCCGTGGCTGGACATTTTCGATTTCCCGGATTTCAGCAAACCGCTTTTTCAAGGAAATGAACCGGGGAAGGAATTCGTTTCCTTCGATCCGGACATTAAATGCCCTTTCTTTTCTCTGTTTCTGTGTCCAGGCACGGTCAATCTTCGCCGCCAGATCCGCTGCCGCCAGATCCGCCGCCTGAACAATGGCCAGAACATCACCGGGACGTCCCACCTCAGCTTTGGCCGAAGCCTGGTGTTCACAACCCGCCACCGATTCCCCGGTGGCCACATCCAGAACATCCAGAGACACCACCGCATCAAATATTTTCTCATCCCCATGCGGTTACTGGACTCAGTGGCACCCGCCCGGCCCAGTACGACCAGGTCGGCACCCACCTTTTTGCCAGATCCACGGCCGCATCCGGATCATATATGGAAGGGAACCGGATATCATGCATCCGGGGATCAGGACGTTCCGTTCCGGTGCCTGTCAGCTGAAACCGTTTCTGGACAAACATTTTCGCTATCCGATTTTCCGAATGAGAGAGATACGGTTCCGGATTGTTGCCCCACCAGTATTTCGGCAGCAGATCCTGAGCGGTCTGCTCGGCAATGAGAAGCTGCACTTTGGGCTGTTCCATCTCTGTTTTGAGAATCCCGGCCTCTGCCAGGGTCTGCTCGAGCATGCCGGACTGAACCCGGGATTCCACCCCCACCAGATACTGGTCCTGATGGGTGATCTCCCCCAACACCTTGAACGTGACGATATAATCCTGGGCCGCAGGCAAAATGCGGGTATGCAGAAACGCCAAATTCGCTGCAAAAACCGACGGCGACACCACCTGGGAAAACGCATAGGCCACCGCCTGCTCAAGAGCTTCAGAAACGGCCGCCTGCCGGGCCTTGGACGTATCTCCCTGGGAAATAGGCTGGACACCGGACGTCATCACCTGGATTTCAGCGGTTTTCGAAACCGCCGTCCCCGACCCTGCCAGCAGAATCACCGCCAGCACGGCAGCACAGACACATACCTGTTTTCGAATCCCCATGATTACACCTTTCTGTGAACCGCATAGGTTGCAATTAAGGTTAAAACGGTTTTGGAATCAGACTCTTTGAAATCTTCCAGGGCCTTCGTCGCTCTGGCCACATATCCCTGTGCCATTTGCCGAGTATAGGAAATTCCATTGAGCGACTCAAGTGTTTCCTTGAGTTTCTGGAACTGATCAGAACTGAACGTGGCATCCGCCAGCATCTGCACCATCCATTCCCGGTCTTTTTTTCCGGCACGGCCCAGGCTGTAAATCATGGGAAGCGTCAGTTTGCCCTCCCGCAGATCGGCCCCGGGATTTTTTCCCAGCTGGTCCGCCGTGGCCATATAGTCCAGCAGATCATCCGCCATCTGAAACGCCATGCCTACATAAAAACCGAAATCCGCCAGCGAATTCTCCTCTTTTTCAGGTGCCCCCGCCAGGATCGCCCCGCACCGGCAGGCCCCCTGGATCAGCACCGCGGTTTTACGCTCGATGATTTTCAGATACTGGGCTTCGGTCAGATCGATGCGCCCCTTTTTGTATAGCTGATCGATCTCGCCTTCGGACATTTCCCGGGTGATGTCCGCCACCACCGAGATCACCCGGGGATTTTTGGTCCGGGCCGCAATGTCCAAGGCCCTTGCCAGCAGAAAGTCACCGGTGAGCACCACCTGGGCCGCCGGCCATCGTGTGTGGGCCGCCTCCCTTCCCCGGCGCAGGGCTGACCCGTCTACCACGTCATCATGGAGCAGAGTAGCGGCATGCAGGTATTCAAACATGGTGGAGAACAGCGTTTCCTGTCCGCCCCCGTACCCGCACATCCGGGCCGCATGGATAAACAAAAGGGGCCGCAGCCGCTTGCCACCGCTGAACAAAAGATGAGAAGCGATTTTTTTCACCAGATCCAGGTGCGGACTCAGGTTCTGTTTCAGGGCCTGTTCCACCTGCTCAAGGTCCGGTGTGACCCGCTGGATGATCTGTGTCTTTAAATCGGTATTCATGCCTTCTCCCCAGAAATAAGCCGTTCTCATGCAACAATGCAGCGGTCCCGGACACCCCCCGGTCACTGGGGCCACACTTCGCCGGCAATGTCGTATTCATACCCGTCCGTTATCTTTACCTGAACCATAGACCCGATGGCAAGGCCTGCCGAATAAATAAACGTGACCCCGTCCACTTCCGGGGCCTGGAACATGGTCCGGCCGATAAACAGGCCTGATTCCGGGTTCTCTTCCACCAGTACTGGAAACACCTTGCCCACATGCCCCTGGTTGATCTGTGCCGAAATGTCTGCCTGAGATGCCATCAAGGTATCGTGCCGCTGCTGTGCCAGATCATCGGGAACATGGTTTTTCAACGTATGGGAAGGCAGATCGTCGGCATCAGAATAAGTGAACACGCCCAGTTGGTCGAACCGGATCTCCTGAATAAAACGGAGCAGAACATCGAACCTCTCATCGGTCTCCCCGGGAAATCCGGTGATCACGGTGGTGCGCAGCGCCGCGTCCAGATCGATTTCCCGGATCATGGCAAACATGTTCCTGAGGTGTTCTTCGGAATAGGGCCGGCCCATTCGCCGCAGCATTGTGGTGTCGGAATGCTGAATGGGCACGTCATAGTAAGCGCAGATATTGTCGTGGGCTTTGACCGTTTCGACCATCTGCCGGGTCAGTGATTCGGGATGGGTGTACAGCATCCGGATCCAGACATCCGGGTTCACAGCGGAAAGGGCCCTGGATAAATATTTCAACACATCGGCAAATCCGGTACCAGCCGACAGATCCCGGCCGTAATCCGTGGTGTTTTCCGCAGTAAGAATGATCTCCTTGACCCCTTTTGTCACCAGGGCCAGGGCATCGGCACAGATATCCTCAATGGGACGGGACCGCTGCCGGCCCCGCAAGGAAGGTATGATACAGTAAGTGCAGTGACGGTTGCAGCCTTCGGATACCTTGACAAAGGCATGGGGTTCCCCGGACAGGGCCCGGTCCACGGACAGATCAGCAAACGGCCGGGCATCGGGGTCTGGAAACAGGGTCAAACGGGACACGGCCCGATCTTCCACCGCCTCCACAATCCGCTCGCACGCACCGGTCCCCAGGAACGCATCGACCTCGGGCAGGCTTTCGGTCAGGTCCGGGTCATCCTTGTGGCGCTGGGCCAGGCATCCGGTCACGATCAGACGGCGGCATGCACCGCTTTGCTTGTACGCCGCCATCTCCAGAATGGTGTCCACGGCCTCGTCCGCAGCAGATGAGATAAAACTGCACGTGTTCACTACAATGGCATCTGCCCGGGCCGGATCATCGGTTTGGGTGTGCCCGGCGGCCAGAAGTTTGCCCAGCATCACTTCGCTGTCCACCTGGTTCCGGGAACACCCCAGGGTCTCAAAATACAGGATCATATGGCTTTGGCCATGAGATCCCCCATCAGTTTGGAGAACCGGGACGGATTGTCCAGCTTGCCGCCCTCACTGATCACCGCAATGTCAAACAGCAGGTCTGCGTAATCCGTGAGCACCGGGTTGGTGGTGTCGGTTTCAAAAATCTGTTTAATCTTTTCCATGACCGGGTGGTTGACATTCACCTCCATGACCCGTTTCTGTTCCGGGGTCTTCTGGCCCGAAGCCTTGAGGATCTTTTCCATGTAGGCGCTCATGCCCCAGTCATCCCCGGACAGGCAGGAGACCGAATCCTTCAGCCGGTTGGACACCACCACATCCTTGACCTGGGACTCCAGTTTGCCTTTGAGAAAGGACAGTAGGGCCGAATATTCGTTCTTTTTCTCATCATCTACCTTTTCCAGGTCCAGGTCCCCTTTTTCCGCGCTCTTGAGTTTCTTTTCCTTGTATTCGGTCAGGGACTGTGTCACCCACTCATCAATGGGATCCACCATGAGCAGGACTTCGTAATCTTTTGCTTTCAGAGATTCCAGCAGGGGCGAATTCATCAGGGAAGTGAGGTTTTCACCGGTGATATAATAGATCTCCTTCTGGTCTTCCTTCATATTTTCGATATACTGGTCCAGCGTCACATATTTGCCGTCTGATTTGGTGGTCTTGTACCGCAACAGGGCCGCGATCCGCTCCTTGTTGGTAAAATCCGTGGGAATCCCAGCTTTCAGGGCCTGGCCGAATTCATTGTAGAACTCCTCGTATTTTTCCGCCTCCATCTCCTCTAAAGTGATGAAAATCCGTTTCACCAGATTTTGCGGATGTTTCTCACCAGCCGGTCTTCCTGGAGGATTTCCCGGCTCACGTTCAGATTCAGGTCCGGGGCATCCACCACCCCCTGGACAAATCCCAGGTAGTCGGGCAGCAGCTCTTTGCAGTCATCCATGATGAACACCCGCTTGCAGTAAAGCTGCATCCCGTGTTTGCGTTCGGGCCGGAACAGGTCGAACGGGGCCTTGGACGGGACATACATGAGCACGTCATATTCGGTGACCCCTTCGAACTTGTTGTGGATCACGGCCAGGGGTTTGTCCCAGTTATGGCTGATATGCTTGTAGAACTCCTCGTGCTCCTCCTCGGTCACCTCTTCCTTGGGCTTGGCCCAGATCGCTTTCATGGAGTTGAGGGTCTCGTCTTTTTTTACTTTGCGGAAGGTGTCTCCGATAGGCTTGCCGTCCTTGTCCTTGATGATCTCGTTTTCCGGAATGGGCTCACTTTTCTCCATGTTCATGATCACCGGATAGGTCACGAAATCGGAATGTTTTTTCACGATGTGCTGGATGGTGTATTCATCCGTGAAATCTCGGGCCTCTTCTTCCGGATCTTTTAAGAACAGGGTGATGGTGGTGCCCCGCTCTTTTCTGCCAATCTCTTCGATGGTATAGGTGCCCTGGCCGTCCGATTCCCACCGGACCCCTTTTTCAGCCCCTGCGGCCCGGGTTTCCAGGCAAATTCTGTCTGCCACGATAAAAGCGGAATAAAACCCCACACCGAACTGGCCGATCAGTTCCGGGGTCAGAGTCGCTTCCTGCTTGGATTTTTCCAGGGCTTCCATGAATGCGGCCGTGCCGGATTTGGCAATGGTGCCGATGTTTTCATTCACCTCGTCAAAGGTCATGCCGATGCCGTTGTCTGTGATGGTAAAGGTCTTTTTTTCCGGGTCCACGGCCAGGCGGATATGGTAATCATTGTCGTCGCTGAACAAGTCCGGTTCGGTCTGCTCTTTGAACCGGGCCCGGTCGATGGCGTCCGAGGCATTGGATATGAGTTCTCTGACAAAAATCTCCTTGTTGGAATACAAAGAGTTGATAATCAGGCGCAGCAGCTGCTGCACTTCGGTTTTAACTGGTGTGTTGTTTTTTCTGCCATGGTTACTCCTGTGTCAATGTCAATGGTGTTGATGTTTCAACTTCAATAATTTTTTTCATTATAATTGTAGCAAAAACCGGATTGTCAAGGGCAGCAAAAACCGGGTTGCCATTCCCGGCCAAAGATATTACAGTGCCCGATATACTATCATTCAAATGAGTTCAAGGAGTACGCCCATGAAACAAAAGGCATTTCAGGATTACTACCCGGAAGAGTTCAGCCATTGTTACGGCTGTGGCCGGCAAAACAACCATGGCCATCAGATCAAAAGCTTTTGGGATGGAGAGGAAAGTGTGGCTTTTTTCACCCCCGAACCATATCACATCGCCATTCCCGGATTTGTCTATGGCGGGTTGATCGCCTCTCTGGCGGACTGCCACGGCACGGGCACGGCATCGGCCGCCATGTACAGGAAAGAAGGCCGGGCCATGGATACTGAACCGGCCCTGCGCTTTGTCACCGGTTCCCTGCACGTGGATTATCTGGCCCCGACTCCTTTGGGAGTGCCCCTGGAACTGCGGGGCCGGGTGGCGGAAATCGGCACCAAAAAGTGGTGGTGGATATCCGGATTTCGGCTGAGGGCAACCTGTGCGCCAAAGGCCGGGTCATTGCTGTAAAAATGCCGGACACCATGATGGCAAAAAAAGAATAAAAGAAAACCAAGGAGATAATCATGTCTGAGACCCATACCAGTTCAAACACCAAAACCGTGCTGTTCGCCTTCAGGGGCGATCCTCTATGCTTTGTTCATGTGCTACTCAACGGCCTGGACCTCCACACAAATGGCCGGGAAGGCAAAATCGTGCTGGAAGGCGAATCCGTCACCCTGGTGGAAAAAATGAGCCAGCCCGGTCATTTTTTGTCCGACCTGTATCAGAAAGCCAAGGCTGCAGGCATCCTTTACGGGGCCTGCAAGGCGTGCAGCACAAAACTTAAAGCTAGGGAAGCCGTGGAAAAAGCCGGCATCCCCTGATCGGGGACATGAGCGGACATCCGGCCATGTCTCAATTTCTGGCACAAGGCTATGAGGTCATCACGTTTAACTGGGCTGAGATCCTGCCGGTCACCCCTCCCTTTTACATCGACGGAGATCACACCCTGTATTGATCATGCCCGGTGTCAGCAAACAAATGACGTTCATCTGCCTGTACATCTGTGTGTTTCTGTGCTTTTTTTCGGTCAAGTCTGTCCGTCATCTTCAGCACAGTCGTCGGATTCTCTGATCATCACCCTGAGCGAACAGGAAAAAGTCTTTATCGAAAATCATCCTGTCATCCGGATGAGCAACGAAATGGACTGGCCCCCATTCGATTTTGCCATTGGCAACCAACCCTTTGGCCTGAGTATCGACGTGATGAACCTGCTGGGGGCCCGGTTGGGTATTGAGTTCGAGTACATCAACGGGTACCGGTGGAATGAGCTGGTCACCCTATTCCGGGAAAACCGTCTGGACCTGCTTCAATCCGCATACAAAACACCGGAACGGGAGCAGTTCGGGCGGTTCACGTCTCCTTATTACAAAGACAAGACCGTATTCGTGGTGTCCACCCATTCCCCGGACGTATCCAACATCATGGACCTGGCAGGAAAAATCGTTGCCATTCCCAAGGGCTGGGCTTATGAAACCTATCTGGCGGACCATTATCCCGACATCCATGTCCTGACCGTTAAAAACACAGAAGACGCTTTTCATGCCGTGTTGAATCAGAAGGCAGATGCTGCCATCGAACTGTCTGCCGTGGCCCGATACCTGATCAAAAAAATTATCTGACTGGCCTAAAAATTTCGGGACGGTTCAATGAATATGACAGCAATGACCAGAAAGCGTTGCACATCTTGGTCAGGCCCGACTGGCCCATCCTTCACCAGATGCTGGAAAAAGCGTTGCTGACCCTCACACCCGGCGATATTGCGGCCCTGGAATACAAATGGCTGGGAGAAATCCGGCCCGGAGTCGATGGGGCCCTGAATCTGACTCAGGAAGAAAAAGCGTTTCTGGACACCCATCCCAAGATCCGGGTGGCCAACGAATTGGACTGGCCTCCGTTTGATTTCATACAAAACGGTGAACCGGCCGGATTTGCCATTGATTATGTCCGTTTGCTGGCCGAAATCATCGGGCTCGAGCTTGAATTCATCAACGGCCACACCTGGTCCCAGCTGCTGGAAAAGGGCCGGCAAAAAGAGATTGACCTGTTTCCGGGGTTGTGGAAAAGTCCGGACCGGGAAGAATTTCTGGCATTTACCCGCCCCTACATTCAGCTGATCAAAGTGCTGGTCACCCGGAAGGACGTGACATCAGTCAAGTCTCTGGCGGACATGACACACCGGAAAATTGCCCTGCCCGCCGGATACACCCTGACCGAAATAATCATGGACCACTATCCGGGCCTGGACTATGTCATGGTCAAAAATCCGGCTGAAGGTATCAAACTGGTTTCCCTGGGACGGGCCGACGGTTTTGTCGGGTCCCTGGGCATTGTCAACTATGTCATCAAACAGCAGTTCATCAACAATGTCAAGGTGGCAGAAGAAATCAAACTGGACCAGGACCTGCCACTGTACATGGCCGTCAGAAAAGACTGGAAACTCCTTGCCACCATCCTTGACAAGGCCATGACTCATGTGGATCCGCTGCAGTATGATGCCATTGTCGGAAAATGGATCGGCAGCATGGATCCGGCCGGGGAACTGACCACCCTTACCCGGGAAGAAAAAGAATATCTGGGCGCCAAAGAACAGATCTCCCTATGTGTACGACCCGATGCCCCACCCTTTGAATCTCTGGACAGCACCGGCGGATACCGCGGCATTGTGGCGGATTTTTACCAGGTGATGAGCCGGAAAATCGGGGTACCCATCCGGGTCTCGGACAAAGTTGCCGACGTCAGTGGGTGTGACGTCACGGCTGTGATGACAGACAATCCGTCTGGCCCTTCCATCATGCAGCCTGGCTCTGCCTATGCCAGCTACCCTCTGGTGATTGCCACGGACCGGAACGCCCTGTATATTAACACCCTGGATGCTGTCGGCGAAAAGCCAATTGCAGTGAGCACCCGGGCCCCGTTCTACACGGTGATTCAAACAAATTATCCGGATGTAACTGTTATCCCCGTGGACTCGGTGGCGCAGGGCCTGGAAAAAGTTCAAAAAGGCGAAGTGTTCGGCCTGGTGGACACGGCCCCGGCCATCGGGCATTACATTCAGGAAAACAACTTGTTCGACCTGAAAATCTCAGGGGAGCTGCCCTATCAGGTCCAGCTGCAACCGGGCATCCGGTCAGATGACCCAGTGTTGTTTCAGATTTTTGAAAAAGCGGTTCACTCCCTGACCTCGGAAGAAAAAAAACAGATTTTCCAGAACTGGATGACCATTAATTATGAGCAGGGGGTCGATTATACCCTGTTATGGCGGATATTGACGGTTCTGGCCATCATCGGATTTTTTGCCGTGTACCGCCACATTTCCATCACCCGGTACAATCTGAAACTGGGCCGTCTGAACCGGGACCTGGTTGAAGCCAACAAAAACTGGAAGCCATCTCCTACCTGGACGGGCTCACCGGCATTCCCAACCGCCGGAAATTTGATGAGGTGCTGGAGACCGAGTGGAAACGGTGCGAGAGAAATCACCTGACCCTGAGTCTGCTGATGATCGACATCGACTATTTCAAACCGTTCAACGACCGGTATGGCCATCTGGAAGGCGATGACTGCCTGAAAAAGTGGCCCAGACCCTTGAAACGCTCCTGCGCCGGCCCGGCGATTTCGTGGCCCGCTACGGCGGTGAAGAGTTCGGCATCGTGCTGCCGGGCATCCATGCCTCCGGCACTGAAACCCTGGCCCGAAAGATCCTCGATTCTGTGCAGGCCCTTAAAATCCCGAACCAGGACTCGGATGTGTCGGACTACCTCACCGTGAGCCTGGGCGGCATCGGCACGGTTCCCACCCGGTCACTGCCGGCCAACTGGTTCATCAGCAAGGCGGACCGGCTACTTTACCAGGCTAAGGAAAACGGCCGGAACCAGTACCGGCTGGAAACCCTGTAACGCATCGGCTCAACGCTGTAATCTGACACTCAACGCACTGAAAAACAAAAAAAATTCATGCTAAACAAAACAAAAGACATTGAAGTCCGCTGGGCAAGGCGGCTGCAAAAAGAACATGGCGATATCTGTTATCAGCAACGCGTTACTCTGCCCACGCCGGTCGTCGCCATCGTTGCCGGTAAACGCCGGCTGGGGTACTGGACCCCGGCCAACCAGACCATTTCCATTTCCAAGAATCTGATCGAAAAAAACCCCTGGGAAATCGTGCTGGAAATATTCAAACATGAAATGGCTCATCAATTTGTCAGCATATACTTTGATGATGCTGACACTCACGGAAAAGGATTTAAAACCGCCTGTGACATCCTGGGGGTCCACCCGGCGTTTGCCGGAACCGGAAATCCCCGGGAAGTGCATCTTGCGGCCTTCAAGGATCCCTGCCCAAAAAGGCACAAACCCTTCTGCGGCGGGTGGAAAAATTGCTGGCACTGGGACAGTCAAGCAATGAGTCAGAAGCCCGGGCCGCATCCAGAAAAGCCAGTTATCTGTTGAACAAATACAATCTGGACCGGATTGCCAAAGAAGATACCGATGCTTCAGACATCAGGTATTTGTATCTTCAAAACAGCAAAAAAACGCATGGAAAGCATTGAAAAAATGATTCTGAATTTCCTGGAGGAATTCTATTTTGTCAGTTGCGTGATCGCCACCATCTATAATGCCGAAACCGATGAAGAATACAAGGCCGGGGTCCTGATAGGCAAACAAGAAGCCCTGGTGGTGGCTGAATATGTGTACCGGTTTTTGTTTAACACATCCAGAACCTTATGGCAGGATTTCCGGAAAAAACATCACGGTCAGCGGACCGGCAAGGTGGCGTTTGATTCAGGATTCATGAAAGGCATCCGGTCCAACCACGAAAGGATGTTCAAACAACCGGAAGATGCCGCGCCCCCTGGCGACACTTCCATGCCCATCGCGGCGGTCAAGGCACTGAGAGTCCAGTGCCGGGCTGAAAACAACCGTGAAAAAAATCGGTTGTTTCCCCGGTTGAGAAAAGACCGGACCTCTTATCGGATGGATGAAAACGCTTTTTCCCGGGGCATGGCACAGGGTAGAAAAACCCATATCCACCGGCCGGTGGAACATCACACCACCGGGGTCACCGCATTGCTGAAACGGTAAAAAGGTCCGGCCGAAATCTGATCCGGCTCTGGACTCCCCTTGAAACCGCCACAACTTTCTGCTCTCTGAAAAACAAACCAGAAAGATATTTGCCATGCTGATTGCCGGAATCCGACAGAACTGGGATGCCGTATGTGACGAAGCCGAACTGAGTGCGGTGGACAAAAAATTCCTGTAGGTCGGCAGTTTCTGAACCCTTACTCACTGGAAATATAAGCGTCACAAAGTGCAGGGTTTGATGATGGATGGATGAATGTCAGAAACTGCATGGAGATGCCATCATCCCTTTCAAGAGACTCGGTAAAACTGGTGACAAAGCTTATTGGAACCGGAAATCGGCTATAAAGGAGGGAGGCTATCAGCTAAATAGACCCGATCTCAATAAAATATGTCCACCTAGCGGTTAAAAATTGCCTTTCAAAGAACGCTCGGGGTCTGTTTTCTTTATATAGTTCAAGCTTTGCATTTTTCAAGTAACACATGGTTCAGTTTTTGGGATCACCCCAGTTGCGTGGGAACGCCTTTATCAGAAGCTATGCAAGCTTCAGATCGAACTGGACTGGTTAAAAAAACACCGGACACTTTTGATGATTATTGAAGAGAAAAACAGTGTATTAAGACGGAACACCCTGATTTGAGTATTGAACGGCAATGTGAACTGATCGGACTTCTTCGTTCCAGCTATTACCGAAAAGGCTGCGCCGAACAGGAGGCCCTTAAAAACCTTGAAATAATGAACTGTATTAACATTAACCTCGAATACACAGCACATCCTTTTGACACCGGCGGAAATGTAAAAATGACGCTTAAATTTGGATGAAAAACTGTCTTGACACTGGGGTTTACCCATAATACCAACAAATCAAAAACCCACACAATATGTGTGAACTACCGCCTGCTTGACCCTGTTGCCTCTTTTTCATTTTTAAATTGCATTTCAAAAACAGTTTTATTAATATGAGCATGCTCATTTATTGAGCATGCTCATATTAAATTCTATTTTTAAAGAGAACAATGGATATTAAAAAAACCAAGACCAAAAGCCGGAGGCATGTCCAAAAAGAGGAGACACGAAGGATTATACTTGAGAGTTCACGGGCGCTTTTCAATGAGCAGGGTTTTGACAAAACATCCACGCGGGCCATCGCAAATCACGCCGGTGTAAGCGTCGGAACAGTCTTCAGCCATTTCCCGGACAAGTCATCATTGCTTATTGCCGTGTTATTGGATGACCTCACCTCCACCCAGACAAACGCCATGAAAAGCATGCCCAAAGATGTCAATGTGCGTGACCGATTTATTCATCTTGCCCGGTCTTTTTACATCTATTATTCAAAACGCCCTGATCTGTCCCGGACATTATTAAAGGAACTCTGGTTTGTAAAAGGAGAATGGGGAAACAAATTGATGACACAAGCTTTTGAATTTGTTCTTCTGGTCAGCGATATGCTGGAACAGGCAAAAAGAAGAAAGGAGATTCGCCCCGAAGTCGACACCCTTCTGTGCGCCAAAGCTTTTTTCTCCCACTATTTGGTTGTTCTTTATGAAGGGCTGAACAATCCCGAAATCGATATAGAAACCATGCTCGACACCCTGAAAGGAATGCTCGATCAGCTTCTGAGCGGTGTCAGGCGAACCATATAATATTAAAGGAAAAATAGTATGCAATTAAAATATCTGTATTCTTTTTTTAAAACATTTTAAAATAAAAGGCCTTTTTTCCGTGTTTTCAGACTTTAAGGGGATCATCAGATATCACTTTTTGTATGCCGCGATTGAATCCGGGCTTCTTGAGGCATTGAAAACCCCTTGTTCCAGGAAGGATCTGATTAAAAAACTGGAGGTCAAAAACCCAGACATATTGGATGCCTTGCTTAAAGTCGGTATTTCTCTTAAAGAACTGAGCTGCAAAAATGATCGCTATGTTATCAGGGGTAAAAGATCTCTGGCTATGGTTGATACATACGGAGATACCCTGTCAGCGATAATTCAGGCCAATGTAACCTATTATAACAATTCATACCGGCATGCTGCAGCCCGGATGAAAGGGGCTGCTCTGGGTGATGACCTGAAATGGGCTGGTGATATTATTGCCAGATTCTCTAAATTGTCAGACCCTGTAATAAAAACATTTCTGTCGGGCGTTGTGCCTCAGGATCCGGGACTGCGGGTGCTGGATATCGGATGCGGATCAGGCCTTTTTTTAAAAAGCATTTCGCAAATTAACCCTGATCTGTCCGGCTTGGGAATTGACGTTGACGAAGCCGCAGCCAGGCAGGCGATGCAGAATATGGAAACGTGGAAGCTCCAGAAGAAGTTTGAAATTATCAAGGGGGATATCCGAGATCTGCCGGATGATATCTCCCATTTTAATCTGATTACTCTGGTCAATGTTGTTTACTATTTCCCGGTTGAACAGCGCCCCGAGCTTTTCAGATTTCTACGATCCAGACTTTCGCCTCGAGGAAGCCTGGTCATCATCATGAATATGCAGGGAAAAGACTCTGATTTCGGAGCGGCTAATCTGAACATGGCCAATGCTTCTATTCAGGGGGTTACATTGCTGCCTGATCCGGTGAGACTCAGTGAGCAGCTCAGGGAAGGCGGGTTTTCGACCGTCAAAATGTCAAATTTGATGCCTGGCAGTTCGTTCGTGGGTATGCAGGCAAAATCAGAATGACCAATATGATAAAAGATAAGAGACAAATCCAGATCAAGGCCCCTTCTCATGCAATCTTTGATTTGATTGACAGAATGCCAAACAAATTTCCGATTTACAGATTTTTGGAGTCCAAGCCATTCTTTTTCATAAGAATCCTCTTGGTGGATGGGCTAAGTTCATCTTGGAAAGCGGCCAATTTCAAAAGGCCAGGCGATGTGCTGCAATTAAATGTGGGTGATACAATGGGACCATTTACGCTGACGGAATTTGAAAGACCGACGAAATATTGGTTTTCCTTGAAATCACTCTTTTTCGATTGCCAGACAGGATATTCCTTACGTTCAAAAGACGGCGTGACAGAGCTTAGCTTTGATTTGTTTGCAGAGAATCCAAACTTTAAAGAAAAAATATGGTGGTTCATTTTCAAGCCATTTCATGCTCTCTTTGCCAATAAGGTCTTGCATGTGATTAAAGAAAAAACTGAGCATAACGAATAAGGATAGATCGTGTGAGAGAAGTGAACCACGATCTTATCCGGATAAAGAATTCGAATCAATTGAGCAGCTGCGCAAAGCCTTGAAGAAATATTTTGATTTTTACAACCATGAACGGCCGCATCAGAATTTTAATGGACAGAACCCCGGCCGAAATGTATTATGGGTGATCCAGCGGAAGCCAATTCCCTCCGACGGGCAGACTTTGAGGTGCCCATTCTCGAAAGCTGATTTCCACTTCCGATAGACGTTGAAACGCCCGAAAAAATGGACTGAAGCGCTTCTTTATGAACACCGATGAAAATATAAAAAAGATGTTTAAATTGAATAAAAAACTGTCTTGACATTGAGGCCCACCATGATGATTTTGGAACATACTATAAAATTATAAGTGAACTATTTCTGTCGATTTTTATGATATCCGTCGGCTTCAATTTAAAATTCGGTTATTCGTGTTTCCCAAAAGAATCAGGAGTATGAAAATGACAAAAAAGAATGGTCGTAGAGAATTAAAAACGCTTAAGGCCTGCGACGACTGCAAGGCTTATATTGGCAGACTTGAAAAAAAGATTGAAAAAGTTGCCCGGATCAAGAGAATCAACAAAACCCTTTTTGGTATTGCCAATGCCGTGAGCGCCACTTCATCTCCAGATGAGTTATACCGGTCAATCCACCAATTGCTTTCTCATCTGATGGATGTGACCAATTTTATATTGCTCTTTATTATCAAAAACGAGATGCTATTCGGTTTGTTTATGCGGTGGATACCAGAGATGATCTCATGGTGGAGTGGATAGAAAATTTTACAGAAGACAAGACCCTGACTGGCGAAGTAATTCTCAAAAAAGAACCCATGTTTTTGAAAGAAGAGCAATTGTTTGAGATGGAAAAAGGAAATAGGTAGGGGGGTGTTTTCAAAGGTCTGGCTGGGGGTACCCCTGATATCAAATGACACGGTGATAGGGGTAATGGCAGTTCAAAGTTATGTTGATCAAGATCAGTTCACCCAGTCTGATCTTGAGGTACTGAGTTTTGTGTCCGGACA
>LQAI01000055.1_pt1 | contig 73137 bp, 84 predicted proteins | sample 1535821 | NCBI WGS metagenome assembly LQAI01 (sample SAMN04331586, study PRJNA305678) | bioreactor metagenome | isolation source: bioreactor_5 inoculated with Wadden Sea sediment 1st replicate of a... | place: Germany:Bremen
ATGATTCCTCAGGTGCTGAGATTTGGACCAGGATCTATGACTGGTCGGACTCCGCAGATGAGTACGCTCGCTCAGTATGTCAAACTCCGGATGGCGGGTACGGAATATGCGGATTCATTGATCCCCCTGAAGGCATGGATATTGCCTGGATCCTCCGCACTGACTCCCAGGGAGACACTCTCTGGACCAGGGAGTGGGGATATACCAGCTGGGCTACAGCTGTAGAGATCCTCTACCTTGATAACGGACTCACTGTTTTCGCTCAAGGGAACACACCTTCAACGCCAGGCGGACCTCATCTGCTCAGATATGACATGGATGGGAACCTTCTCTGGGAAACTGACTTCCCTGACTGGCCAGCCTATAGTGCCCAGGCCATGTGTGAGGCCTCAGACGGCGGGTTGCTGCTGATGGACAACTACTGGCCCAGAATCGTGCATACCTCGTATACCGGGGAACCTGAATGGTGGTTCTGGCCGCCGGGGGGAAACCAGCCCTACAGTTCCTCTCTAAGCACAACCATGGATGGGGGAATACTCTACAGCGGCGACATAAGGGGTGAACCTGACTCCAGGGGCGTATGCGGTGTGATAGCCAGATTCGACTCACACGGGGAAGATCTGTGGCACGACTTCATCTATGATCATTCCTGCGATGCTATTTACTCGGCAACCCAGTTATCCCAGGGAGGATACATTGCTGCAGGGCGTTCATACATTTCCGGATCAGGTTATCGGGCTTCCTGATCAAGTACGCCCCTGAGCTTGGTATCGGTGAAGATCCCTCCTCATTGTCCCTGGAGCTTTCCCCCAACCCATGCAGTTCAGTGCTGTCGGTGAACTTTACCCTTCCCGAAGAGGGCAATGTTTCCCTAATGGTGTTCGACCTCGGGGGCAGGCTTGTCTCCACCGTTGCCCATGGTGAGTTCCCTGCGGGAAGCAGTACGGTGCAGTGGTCCGTTCCCGGGGAGCTTTCCTCGGGATGCTATCTTGTGCAGTACAGTTGTGATTCGGGTTCAGTTACGGAGTCGGTGGTTCTGATCCAATAGGTGTTGGTACGCCCGACAGGATTCGAACCTGTGACCTACGGATTAGAAGTCCGTTGCTCTATCCAGCTGAGCTACGGGCGCACAAGAAGAGATGTTAAGGGGACATGCTTCCATGTCCCCCCTGGTACGCCCCCCGGGACTCGAACCCGGAACCCACGGATTAAGAGTCCGTTGCTCTGCCAATTGAGCCAGGGACGCGTTGTGGGGTGGGAGACCGGGCTCGAACCGGCGACCACCTGAGCCACAGTCAGGGGCTCTGCCAACTGAACTACTCCCACCACTGAGGTGCCCCAATTCTAAATACGCCGTCTTTGTTCGTCAACCTTCCCCTGGCCAGTCTTGACGAAGGGAGTGCCTTGGAGTAAGTAACACTATCATGAAATGTCCAAGATGCGCCAACAGCAACGACAGGGTGATAGACTCCCGATCGGTGAAGGAAGGCCGGGCTACCCGGCGAAGGCGGGAGTGCAACGAATGCGGCTATCGCTTCACCACCTACGAGTACATTGAAACAAGCTATCCCACGGTGAAGAAGAAGAACGGTCAGCGTGAGCCCTTCGACCCGGCCAAACTGGAGAAGGGCATAGCCCGCTCATGCGAGAAGCGCCCGGTTTCCATGGACCAGATCAAGGAGATCGTAGAGCAGACGATTGCCAGGATCACCGAAGAATACCCCGATGAAGTGGACGCGGGTTTCATCGGCGAGTGCGTCATGGAGTTCCTCCAGCATGTGGATCAGGTGGCCTATGTGAGGTTCGCCAGCGTTTACAGACAGTTCAGGGATGTTCCCAGTTCCGGGAGGAACTCGACAAGCTTCTCAAGGGCTGAACGGACAGCTCCTTTTTTGTATATTCAGCGAATCCAGGTTCATTATGGGGTTCCGGTTTTCCAACCGTGGCGTCATTATTGTTTAAGTGAATGTATTGCAATAAGATAATGTTAACACAAACACTGGAGGAACATGAGCAAGGTAAGAAGCTTTGCCGGCGGAACCCACCCTCCCGGGAACAAGGAGCTGGCCAGCGGTGCTGCCGTGGTGACCATTCCCGCCCCCGAGGTGGTAACCGTTCCTCTCTGTCAGCATCTTGGAGCTCCGTCGAAACCGGTGGTGAAACCCGGCGACGAAGTGAAAAAAAGGTTCTGTCATCGGAGAGCAGAACGGTTTCATAAGCCTTCCGACCCATTCACCTGTGAACGGCAAGGTACTCAGGGTCGAGAGCGTTCCAATGCCCCACATGCGCAGCGGTCCCGCGGTGGTTATCAGGACCGGTTCCGAGGATGGTCCCGGGGTTTATGAACCCATTGAGAACTGGAACGACGCGGAGCCGTCGCTGCTCATCCAGCGGATCCGGGACGCAGGGGTGTGCGGAATGGGTGGAGCCTCATTCCCCACCTATGTCAAACTGTCACCCCCCGAAGGGGTGAAGATCGACCATCTGATAATTAACGGTGTTGAATGCGAGCCCTATCTCACCGCCGATCACCGACTGATGATGGAGCGGCCCGACGACCTCATCGCCGGTATGAAAATGATCGCACATGTACTCGGCGTGAAGGAGCCCAGCATAGGTATCGAGGTCAACAAGCCCGATGCCATAGAGCTGCTCTCCGGAAGGGGTGTCAGGGTCATTCCTCTGAAGGTTCAGTATCCCAGGGCGCCGAGAAACAGCTGATCGACGCGGTGACCGGCCGGGAGGTACCCGCCGGAGGTCTGCCCCTTAATGTGGGGTGGTGGTGCAGAACGTGGGGACCTGTGCGGCGGTGGCCGACGCGGTTCTTCGGGGAATGCCTTCCATACGGAGAATTACAACTGTTTCCGGCCGGGGAGTGGCGTCTCCCGGTAACTTCGATGTCTGCGTCGGGACCCCGGTGGCGAACCTCATTGCCGCCGCGGGGGGTTATACCGATGCGGTCCAGAGGCTGATCGGTGGTGGCCCCATGATGGGAATGGCGCTGTTCACCGATTCCGTTCCTGTTACCAAGGGCACCAGCGGAATACTTGCCCTTACACCTGAAGAGGTCCGGGATACCTCCGAGGGGCCCTGTATCAGGTGCGGCAAATGTGTGGACGCCTGCCCCCTCAGGCTGGTTCCCAGCATCATAGGGAACGCTTCTGAATACGAGATGTGGGAAGAGGCGGAGAAGGCCGGTGCCCTGAACTGCATGGCCTGTGGAACCTGCAGCTATGTATGCCCCGCTGGCAGGTACCTGGTCCATCGTATCAAACGGGCGCAGAACGAGATTCGCGCCCTCAAGCGTGCGAGGGAGGCATAATGGCTGAGAAAAGAACATTCGATGTAGCCGTCTCACCGCATGTTGGCTCTTCACAGACCACGAAAAGGGTCATGTGGGATGTGGTGATAGCCCTTATTCCAGCCCTTATCGCGGCATTCTGGTTCTTCGGCCCCAGGGCGCTCATGCTTGTTGCCGTCAGTGTGCTTGCCGCAGTGGCCACCGAGTGGCTCTGCCTGAAGTTCATGAAGAGGCCGGTTAACTTCGCCTTCGACGGCAGTGCAGTGGTAACCGGAATACTCCTGGCGTACAATGTGCCGCCGGGGGTCCCATGGTGGATCCCCGTTCTGGGCAGCGCCTTTGCCATCGCAGTGGCCAAGCAGGCCTTCGGCGGTCTTGGGCACAACATCGTGAATCCGGCTCTGCTGGGCAGGGCTTTTCTGGTGGCAAGCTTTCCCGTTCTCATGACCGCCGGGTGGATAGCTCCCATGGAATGGAAGGACGGCCAGCGGATCGATGTTCAGGCATCCGGCGTTGCAACCGCCGAACTCAGCCGCTTCGGAGAGCTGGACGCCTTTACCGGCGCCACTCCACTGAATGTGCTGAAACAGACCTTTGACTGGGAGGAAGATCCCGGCAGGGCAACCGAGGTAAGGTCAATGCTCTATTCAAGGAATACCCTGAGGAATCTCTTCATGGGAAGAATAGGGGGCTGCATAGGGGAGACCAGCGCGATCATGCTCCTTCTCGGCGCTCTGTATCTGATCCTCAGGGGCGTTCTAGAGCTGAGGACTGCCAATAAGCTACCTGGGATCGGTGGCCCTCTTCGCCTGGCTTTTCGGCGGCCAGGGGTGGTTCCAGGGCAATCCCCTTTTCCACCTTTTCGCCGGGGGGTCATTCTGGGCGGATTCTTCATGGTAACCGACATGGTTACCACACCTGTCACGAAGCGGGGAAGGGTCATCTTCGGCGTGGGAGCCGGGCTTCTCACCATGGTCATCCGCCGGTGGGGCGGATACCCCGAGGGCTGCAGCTATTCCATTCTGCTCATGAACCTGGCTACCCCCCTTATCGACAGATACACAAGGCCGGCATCATTCGGGGAGGTGAAGAAGAATGGGTGAGATATTCAAGCTCGGTTTCATTCTAATGTTCATAGCGGTGATAGCCGCGGCTTCTCTTGGATATGTGAACTCCATTACCGAACCCATAATCGCCGCCCAGAAGGAACAGGCAAAGCTTGATGCCATGATAGACGTGGCAACCAGCCTGGCCACCGGCGTGCTCACCTTCGACAGCCTTTCCGTACCTGAACTGGCGAACCCCTACGCCGGGGTTGATGAAACCCTTGCCGTGGTTTCAGTATCCGATTCCACAGGAAACCGGCTGGGCTACATCTTCGTGGCCTACGGCAGGGGATACTCCAGTACCATACAGACAATGGTGGCGGTGGATCCCGAGGGTATCGTCACCGGCACATCCATACTCTTTCAGCAGGAGACACCGGGTCTCGGGGCCAATGTGGCCAGCCCGGAGAAGTTCCTCTATCAATTTGCCGGCAATGATGCAGGCTCGCTGCTCCTTTCAAAGGACGGCGGCACGCTGGACGCCATAACGGGAAGCACCATTACGTCCCGGGCGGTAACCGATTCGGTTCGGGAAGGGCTTCAGGCCCTGGCCGATGCCGGCCTCATTCCCGGGGAAGGAGGTGCACTGTGAGCGCCATGGGTGAGCTGACGAAGGGTTTCTTCAGGGAGAACCCGGTCTTTAAACAGGCACTTGGAATGTGTCCCTTCCTGGCCGTTACAAGCAGTGTCGAGAACGCTCTCGGAATGGGAGCCGCCGCCACATTCGTACTTGTGGCGTCCAACTTCCTTGTCTCTCTTTTCAGGAAGGCAATACCGGCGAAGGTTCGAATTCCCGCCTACATAGTGATAATTGCCACCTTCGTGACCCTTGTGGACCTTCTCATGAACGCCTATCTGCCCTCCCTTCACCAGAGCCTGGGGATCTTCATTCCCCTGATAGTGGTGAACTGCATCATACTCGGACGGGCCGAGGGTTTCGCCAACAAGAACAGTGTTTCCCATTCGATCCTCGATGGCATCGGAATGGGCATAGGCTTCACCATAGCAATGGTGATAATGGCAACCTTCAGGGAAATACTCGGGAACGGAAGCTGGCTGAATGTCAACCTCCTTGGGAAAGCCTACGAGAACCAGCCCCTCCTCATCGCCATCCTGGCTCCAGGGGCCTTCATTCTCATGGGTTTCATACTGGGCTTTTTCAACATAATGGAAAAGCGTAAGGGAGGTGCGAAATGACACCGGCGATCCTCTTATCTGTGATAGCCGCGGCCCCTGAAGGGGGCGAACCCTCCTTCAGCGTGGCCAGAATGATGGCAATAATCATATCGGCGATATTCGTGAACAACTTCGTTCTCATGAGATTCCTGGGAATATGCCCATTCCTGGGCGTGTCGAAGCAGCTGGACAGCGCGGTGGGCATGGGGGCTGCGGTTATCTTCGTGATGGTCCTTGCCTCCCTCGGTTCATATCTGGTTTACCACAATGTGCTGGTGGTCCATGAAATGGTATACCTGAGGACCATTTCATTCATCATCATCATTGCCGGGCTGGTGCAGCTGGTGGAAATGATCCTCCAGAAGTTCAGCCCCGCCCTTTACGATGCACTGGGTATCTACCTGCCACTGATAACCACCAACTGCGCCATCCTCGGCGTTGCGGTGATTAACATCGAAGAGAAGTTCAGTCTGGGCTACGCCCTGATCCACTCGGTTGCCGCGGGGATAGGCTTTACCCTTGCGCTGGTGCTAATGGCGGGTCTCGGGAGAGAATGGAAACATCCAATGTTCCCGAATCCCTCAGGGGGCTGCCAATCGCTTTCCTCATCGCCGGGGCCATGTCAATAGCCTTCCTCGGCTTCGCCGGGCTTGGGGGTTAGAATATGTCAATACTCATAGCACAGACGGCACTGATACTCACCGCCCAGTCACCTGAAATCGCTTCGGCGGTTGCGGGTCCGGCGATCGTAATGGGTTCCATCGGTCTCATTCTGGGCCTGGGGCTTGCCTTTGCCGCCAAGAAGTTCGCCGTTGAGAAGGATCCCAGGGTTGAAGCCATAGAGAATGTCCTCCCCGGCGCCAACTGCGGAGGGTGCGGCTTTCCGGGCTGTGCCGCCTTCGCCATTGCCGTGGTGGAGGGCCGGGCACCTGTCAGCGGCTGCACGGCGGCAAGCGGTTCCGTAAACTCCGAGATCGCCAGTATTATGGGGGCGGAGGTCACTGAGAAGGAAAAGGAAACAGCGGTGGTTCTCTGCAACGGAGGCAAATCCGCCGTTAACGCCTTCGACTACCATGGCCCTGAAAGCTGCAAGTCCGCCATGCTCCTGATGGGTGGTCAGAAGGCCTGCACCTACGGCTGCCTCGGTTTCGCCGACTGCGTTTCAGTCTGCCCCTTCGACGCCATGGAAATGGGGGAGAACGGCATTCCCCTCATTGATACGGAAAAATGCGTGGCCTGCGGGAAGTGCGTGGAGGAATGCCCGAGGAACATCATCACCCTCTGGCCGGATAACCGGAAGGTGATCGTGTCCTGCTCCAGCCGGGACAAGGGCGGCATCGCCAGGAAGGCATGCTCAGTTGCCTGCATCGGCTGCGGCAAATGTGAAAAGGTGTGCCCGTTGACGCCATCGTTGTCGAGGATTACCTGGCCAGGATCAACCCGGAGAAGTGCATAAACTGCGGTCTCTGCGCCACGGAATGCCCCACCGGGGCCATACTCGACGGCATTCCGGTTCGGCCAAAGGCATACATCGACACCTCATGCATCGGCTGCACCCTCTGCACCCGTGTCTGTCCCACCGACGCCATAGAGGGGAACCTCAAGGAAAAGCACGAGGTCATCCCGGAGAAATGCATCGGATGCGGTCAGTGCGTGGAGAAGTGTCCCAAGAAATCAATAAGGATGATGGGCGGGGTCCTTTCCCAGCAGTGATACCAGGGGCGCCCCGGGCGCCCCTCCAACTATTGTTCTTCTTCTTTGCCGGGGTAATCAGGGTAGTGTTCCTTCAGGCAGTCCGGGCACAGGGCATGGGAGAACCTGGCGTCGGTTCGGTTGTGTATGTACTGGTCAACCGCCTGCCAGTAGCCTTCGTCATCCCTGATCTTTTTGCAGTGCAGGCAGATGGGAAGAATTCCCTGAAGTGTCTTGATCTCCCTGATGGAGTTGTTCAGCTTTTCTATGGCCAGGTCCTTTTCTGAACTGGATTCCTGAAGCCTTTTATGGATGGTGTGACGAAGCACCTCTATGACCACCGAGAGGCTTGTGAGAACCAGATATACAGCGATTATCCGTACCTGAAAATTGAAGGGGTACTCACCGGTTACCAAGGGGTGCCCCTGAAGGGCGAAGAGCACCATTACCCCTGCCAGGAGCAGGAGGCTGGCCATTAAGCCCTTTCCTGTTCCCATCAGGAAAACCGCCACCCCGGGAAATATGAGTATCCAGAGAATGCCAGTGTTGTTGATCCCGCCCTGGGCGGTGAGCAGCAGGAAAAAGACACAGAGCACCACCACGGCGAACCTCACAGGTTTGCCCAGGTCGTCGGCCCTGCGGGTGTAAACGAATAGAACCCCCTGTATGGCAAAAAGCAGGAAATCGATCATTCCCAGGAAGGTGTTGCCCTCAATGAAGGCCACTGTTCCCAGCATACCCGTGAAGAAGATCCCGGGAACCATCAGTGAGTTCAGTATGAGGACCTTTCGGAGTTCGTCGATATCTCCGGTTCTCTTCCTGCCCCCGGCGGCAATGTTCCAGAGAAGCTTCTTTATGTTCATCACCCTTTCCCGTCCTGCCGGTTACTATTATAAACATACCCCGATAGAGCGTCCTCCGTTCCTTTGCACTTGCCCTGTTACAGCCTTCGTTCTATTCTTCACCTGTTGTAAGGGAATAACAAACTTTTCTTGTTTGGAGACGATATGGGAATGGAAGTATTAAGGGACCTGCCCGCGGTTCATGAAATAATCCCGGAAATAGAGGGCAGGCTCTCCCGGCTGAATCCCTCCCAGGTGAAAGAGGCTGCCAGAAGGGGTGTCCTCTGGGCAAGGGAACTGGTTTTGAACGGGGAAGACCTTCCGGATACTGCTGCAATCGTTGAGAGGGCCGTGGAGATAGGGCTTTTCCTGGCAAGGCCCTCAATGGAGTCGGTGATCAATGCCACCGGGGTGGTCCTGCACACCGCCCTGGGCAGGGCAAGCCTTCCCCCGGCGGCGGTGGAGGCGGTGCACCGGGTGGCCTCGGGCTATTCCGTGCTGCAGTGGAACAGGGAAACCGGCCGCAGGGCAACCGAGACGAGCATGTGGAGGCACTGGTGAAGGCACTCACCGGCGCCGAGGCGGCCACCGTTGCGAACAACAATGCCGGGGCAACCCTTCTGGTGCTTTCCGCAATGGCGGCGGGCCGGGAGGTCATCGTTTCCAGGGGGCAGCTGGTGGAGATAGGCGGAGCATTCAGGATCCCCGATGTGATGAAGCAGAGCAACTGCGTCATGGTAGAGGTGGGCTGTACCAACAGAACCCACCTGAAGGACTACAGGAACGCCATAACCGATAACACCGCGGCGATCCTCAGGGTACACCCCTCCAACTATCGAATAAAGGGTTTCACCGGAGAGGTGGAACTGGAGGAACTGGTGGCATTGGGGCGGGAGCACGGTATACCGGTGATAGACGACCTCGGCGCCGGCAGTCTGGTCCCCTGGACCGTTTCGGGATCCCGGCGGAGCCCACCATCGTTCAGAGCATCGAAACCGGTGCCGATGTGGTCACCTGCTCCGGAGACAAGCTGATAGGCGGCCCCAGTCCGGTATCATACTTGGAAGGGAGAAGTATCTCTCCATCATAAGGAAACACCCCCTTGCAAGGGCCCTTCGAGTGGGCAAGCTTACCATAGCCGCCCTTGAGGCCTCCCTAAGGGTGTTTCTCGAGGGCGCCGACTACATTGCCTCCCATCACCCGGTTTACCGCTCCTTCTCCGTTCCGGCAGGCGAGCTCGCCGACAGGGCTGAAAGGATCGCCGAAACCCTTTCCCTTCCCCCTGGATGTTCCGCCTCGGTTGAAAGCATGAGCGGATATGTGGGTAGCGGAAGCCTTCCGGACTTTTCCATTCCCTCCGCCGGTCTTTCCCTTGCCTGTCCCGACCCGGAGTCACTGGCCCGGGCCCTGCGCCTTTCTTCCCCGGCGGTGGCTTCCAGGGTGGAGGACCGCCGCCTGAAGCTCGACCTCCGTGGGGTTCCCGGGGAGTTTGATGCTGTTCTGTCCGGGCTTATCACCGAAAGGGCAGGTGAGCTTTGGGGCTGATCATTGGAACCGCCGGGCACATCGACCACGGCAAGAGCACCCTCATGCTGGCCCTCACCGGCAAGGACCCCGACCGTCTGAAGGAAGAGAAGGCAAGGGGAATTACCATTGAACTGGGCTATGTTTTCATGAAGGGAGATAACCATCGATCCATCTCCTTCATTGATGTTCCCGGCCACGAGAAATTCGTCAGGACCATGGTTGCCGGGGTCTCCACGGTGGACTGCTTCCTTCTGGTGGTTTCCGCCGACGAGGGGGTCATGCCCCAGACAAGGGAGCACCTGGACATTCTGAGGCTTCTTGAGGTCAACAGGGGAATAGTGGCCCTGGCGAAGTGCGACCTCGTGGACGAAGACCTCATCGAACTGGCACAGGAGGAGGTCAGGGAAGCCCTCACCGGAACCCCCGCCGAGGACGCTCCCATCATAAGGTTTCCGCGAAAACCGGTTACGGTCTGGATCAGCTGAAGGAAGCCCTCTACGAGATGGCCGATTCCATCTCGCTGAAAAGCTCCGAGGGCCGGTTCAGGATGCCGGTTGACAGGATATTCACACTGAAGGGTTTCGGGACCATCATCTGCGGAACCGGTCTCTCAGGGGTTGTTCGTACCGGTGACACCCTTGAGATACAGCCCGTTGGAAAGCAGTTCAGGCTCCGTGAGCTGGGTGTGAACGAAAACCGGAATGCTCCGGAGGGCTTTGCCGGAGACAGGATCGCACTGAACCTCACCGGGCTTCGAAAGGAGGATGTTCACCGGGGAAGCGTGGCGGGTGAACCGGGCTTTTTGAAGACCCCGACCAGTCTGGACACCACATGCACCATGCTTCCGGGTAATGTGGACCTCATCCACAGACAGAGGGTCCGTTTCCATGTGGGCACCGCCGAGGTAATGGCCCGGGCCATACCGGTGGAGGGTAAGCCGCTCCTCAGGGGTGAAACCGGCTACGTTCACTTTCAGCTTGAGCACCCGGTGGTGGCAATGCCCGGAGACAGGTTCGTCATCAGAAGGTATTCCCCGGTGACCACCATAGGCGGCGGTGTAATACTCGACGCCGACACAAGAAAGGTCAGGGCCAGGTTCAGGGAAACAAGGCTGGAACACCTCGACCTTCTCTCCCACGGCGACCTTGAGGACATTCTCTTTGAAACCATGGAGGACCGGCAGGGGAACTACATCGAGATACCGGGCTTCCTTGCCTCCACAGGTGTGGAGCCATCGGAACTCAGGACCGCGGTGAATTCCCTTGTTGAACAGGGAAGGGCGGTTGCCTCCGGTGAAGGAAAATCTGAGAAGCTGATCCTCACCGCTGCGGTTCAGGATCTGGAAAGGAAGATACTGGGCAGTATTGCCACGGTGCACAGGAACGTTCCCCTTAGCCCCGGGCTGCCAGCCGCCAGGCTGGCAAGGCAGCTTCCAGGGGAAACACCGGTCTGGGCCATTCGCTTCTGCCTCGCTGACCTTGAGGAAAGGGGTGAGGTAAACAGAAGGGGAGAGTTCCTTGCCCTTAGCGACTTTCCCGGTGAACTCCAGGGTGAGACCGAAGCCCTTGCCAGGCGAATAGTCACCGATGTGGAAAAGGCCGGTTTCCAGGGTTACGGTTCCCCGGAGGAGGCCAGGCGCCGGGAGGATATCGAGGGTCTTGTTCACCGGGGGATCCTGCTCAGGCTCTCCGGGGAACTGGTAACCACCCCGGGAATGCTTATCCGGGCCGGAGAAATGGCAAGGAAGGCCTTCCAGGATCGGGGATTCCGACCGGGGGAACTCCGGGAGGTGCTGGGTGTTTCCAGAAAGTTCACCATGATGTGGGCGGAACTGATGGACCTGAAGGAGCTGACCAGGCGGGAGGGCGACCTGCGACACCTTCTGTAGCTGCTATTATCCCCGCTCTTACTTTACAGAAGCGTCATTTTTTGATATTCTCATGCCTTCGCAGAGCTTGTACGGCTGGCAGGACACAGTCTTCACTACTCCCCATGTACAGAGGAGATACCGAATGAAAATAGCAGTGGTCGGAAGCGGATACGTCGGTCTCGTGGCGGCGGCATGCCTGGCGGAAATGGGTAACACCGTTATTTCCGTGGACAAGGACGAGAAGAAGATAGCCGGGCTGGAGAAGGGTATCCTTCCGATATACGAACCCGGTCTGGATGTTCTTATAGAACGGAATGTAAAGGAAAAACGACTTTTCTTCTCCACTGACACCGGTGGAGCGGTGAGGAAGAGCGGCATAATATTCATCGCCGTGGGCACACCCCCCGACGAAGACGGCAGCGCCGACCTCCAGCATGTCCTGGCCGTGGCTGCGGACATAGGCAAGGCCATGGATGGCCCCAGGATAGTGATTAACAAGAGCACCGTTCCCGTTGGCACCGCCGAGCTGGTAAGGGATGAGGTCAGGAAATACACCGAGTTCAGGGTGGATGTTGTGAGCAACCCCGAGTTCCTTAAGGAGGGGGCCGCCATCGACGACTTCATGAAGCCCGACAGGGTCGTGGTGGGAACCTGCAGTGAAGAGGTGGCCGATGTGATGAGGGAACTCTACCGTCCCTTCGTACGGACCAACAATCCCATCTACATAATGAGCAACAGATCCGCCGAACTCACCAAGTACGTGGCGAACAGCCTCCTTGCAACGAAGATCAGCTTCATGAACGAGATAGCCAATCTCTGCGATGTGGTGGGGGCCGATGTTCAGGATATCCGAAGGGGTATCGGAAGCGACAGGAGGATAGGGCCCCATTTCATCTTTCCCGGTGTGGGCTATGGAGGCAGCTGTTTTCCCAAGGATGTGAACGCCCTCAGGCGCACCTCAGACCAGTATGGCTACCACCTCGACATCCTCGAGGCGGTAACCTCGGTGAATGCCGAACAGAAGCGGCTGCTGGGGAAAAAGATAGCATCCGAGTTCGGCGAGGACCTTTCCGGAAAGACCTTCTGCCTGTGGGGTTTGTCCTTCAAGCCCAACACCGATGACATGCGGGAAGCGCCCTCCCTGGTGATAATAAGGGACCTCCTTGACAGGGGTGCCGTTGTGAAGGCCTATGACCCCGAGGCCATGGATTACGCAAAAAGCATACTGGGGGACTCTATCGAGTTCTGCGATTCGGGATATGATGCCCTGGAGGGCGCAGACGCTCTGCTTCTCGTCACCGAATGGACCGAGTTCAGGGAACCTGATTTCGAGCGGATGGGTGAAGCCCTTAAGCGCAGGGTGATCTTCGACGGCCGCAACATATGGAACCCCAAAACCCTCAGGAAGATGGGGTTCACCTACCACGGGATAGGAAGAGGCGAGAAATGAGCGCCTTCACCGAAAGGATGGCCGGCAGGGAGAAACCGGTTATCGGCGTGATAGGCCTTGGTTATGTGGGCCTTCCCCTGGCCATGGAATTCGCTCTGGGGGGATGCCCTGTTCTTGGTGTGGATGTGGACCCGACGAAACCGGAGCTCCTTGAAAAGAGAAAAAGTTATCTGAAGCACTTCCCCGATTCCAGGATCACCCAGGCCATGGATACCGGCAGGCTGAAGGCCACCACCGATTTTTCCGTCCTCACCGGTGCCGATGCCATAATTATCGCCGTCCCTACACCCCTGGGACTGAGCCGTCAGCCGGACCTCAGCTATGTCATCAACTCATGCAGGGAGATAACCAGATACCTTCAACAGGGTCAGGTGGTGATACTTGAGTCCACCACCTATCCCGGCACCACCAGGGAGGAGATGCTTCCTGTCCTTGAAGAGAGCGGAATGAAGGCGGGAACCGATTTTCACCTGGCATTCTCCCCGGAAAGGGAGGACCCCGGCAACGAGAAATACGCCACCCGCACCATCCCGAAGCTCGTTGGCGGCCTAACACCGGACTGCACCGAGGCCAGCGTTGCGATTTACTCCTTCGCCATAGACAACATAGTCCCAGTGAGTTCTCCCGAGGTCGCGGAAATGGCCAAGATAATGGAGAACACATACAGAGCGGTTAACATCGCCCTGGTGAACGAGTTGAAGGTGCTGGCCCAGGGAATGGGAATAGACATATGGGAGGTGATAAACGCCGCCGCAACGAAACCATTCGGCTTCACCCCCTTCTATCCCGGCCCGGGCCTCGGCGGACACTGCATACCCATCGACCCCTTCTATCTCACCTGGAAGGCCCACCAGTTCGAGATGCCCACCAAGTTCATCGAACTGGCCGGAGAGATCAACACCTCAATGCCCGAGTATGTGGTGGAGCGTATCGGGGAAGCCCTGAACAGCGCAAGGAAATCCGTTAATGGAAGCAGGATCCTCATACTGGGAATGGCCTACAAGCCCAACATCGACGATTACCGGGAGACCCCATCCCTCAAGGTAATGAAGAAACTCCTTGAAAGGGGCGCCGATGTTTACTACAACGACCCTACATCCCATCAATACCCCCCACCACCAGGCAGACCGACCTTCAGCCAAGGTCGGTGGAGCTAACCTCCGAGACCCTTTCGGGGTATGACTGCGCCGTTGTCATAACCAACCACGACTGCTATGATTATCAATGGATAGTGGAAAACAGCAATATTGTGGTTGACACCAGGAACGCCTGTGTCGGTGTTTCCACGGGGAAGGAAAAGGTGTTCAAGGCGTGAGTTTGCCCTCTGTGGTGCTGATCGTCATTGCCCTGTCGGCCTTCGCCGCCGGGGACTACGCGGTGACCGGCATCGATTCCGATGAAATTACCATGCCGGTGAATGTCTGGGGGCAGGTGAGGAATCCGGGGCTTCACTACATCCCCTGGGACTCCGACCTCCGTGGTGCCCTTTCCGCCGCTGGAGGTCCCCTGGCAGACGCGGATCTCTCCTCGATCCGAATTATCTCCACCGGTCTGGAGATCGATTACGATCTCTCCGAATACCTCCGTGGCGAAGGCGGCCCCCTGCCGGAAATGGAACCCAACGCAACGGTCTATGTAAGGGTTTCCAGCTATGAGTGGTGGAAGGATGTGGTGGATTTCACCTACAAGATACTTATCATGGCAAACGTGATCTGGGTAATGAGCCGCACATGAACCCGAACACCCCAGGCGGTTATCCGGACAGCTTCGACCCCAGGGAAGAAGAGTCCATCGATCTCAGTTACTATCTCTGGATGCTCCGCCGGGGCAAATGGATAATTCTTGCCTTCGTTCTTGCCGGTCTTCTGGCGGCGGGATACGTCAACCGGACCACCACACCAGTCTACAGCTCCAGCTCAACCTTCATCTACGCCAGCGACAACAGCATGGCCAGGACCCTGGACATGCCCGGCACCTCCTGGTTCCAGATGGACGCCATAAGGAACGACCAGATCCATCTCATAAACAGCCGGGCAATGGCTGAGCAGGTTGCCGATTCCGTTCTTCATTCCCCCGACTCCGACAGCCTCATCTCTATACTGTTCAGCGGAAATGTTCCGGAAAGGCAGTACATAAGGAACGGCATAGTGGGAATTGCCCAGGGCAGGGTCTCCGTAAGCTGGATCAAGGACACCGACTTTTTCGTTCTCACGGGAACAGGTTACAGCCCCGAGGCCTCGGCGGTGATAACCAACCTGGTGCTCCATGTCTACTACCGTTGGAACCAGCGTCAGGCCCGTGGAGAGAACAGGGAGGTAAGGCTTTTCCTGGAAGAGCAGCTTGAGCAGATGGCGGCACAGCTGGAGTACTCCGAGGAAGCCCTTCTTGATTTCAAGGAGAGCAACGATATCACCGATATAGACACCGAGACCCGGAATCTCATCAACGATCTGGCCAGCTTTGAGACCCAGATGCGGACCGCCGCCACCAACGCCGAGGCCGCAAGGGTAAGGCGGGACCATCTCGCCACCCTCCTGGCGCCCAGAGGGACCGCATCGCCTTTGACATGATCAACGCCAACAGCGAATACATCAGAAGCATTCAGAGCGACCTGGCAGGCTACGAGGGTGCAAGGGCCGCCCTTCTCTCCCAGGGCGCCTCTCCAGATTCCGATCCCGTGGCAGCCATTGAACAGCGCATCGCCACCAGACAGGAAGAACTTGCTGCCGCCATCGCCGCCCTTCCCGGGATGGACTACCCCGGGGATCCGGAAAGGGGAGTGGAGAATCTCGTCACCGCAATGGCCTCCGCCGAGGGTGAGTACAGGTCAAGTCTCGCCAGGGAACGAGCCCTTTCCAGTATCGTCCAGGAGCTGTCCGAAGGTCTTTCCCGACTTCCCCAGCATCAGTACGAGCTGGTTTCCCTTGAGAGGAACAGACAGGTCAATGAAAACATCTACATACTTCTGAGAACCCGGTTCGAAGAGGTCCGCATAGCTGAGGTTGGCCAGATGGGCAATGTCACCATAGTCGACACCGCCCTGCCCGGGGGCATGATAAGACCCACAACAAGACGCAACCTCATCATGGGAATACTCGTGGGCCTGGCGGCGGGTATCGGCCTGGTTTTCCTCCTGAACCAGATGGACAGCACCGTTCGAAGCCCTGAGCATCTGGAAAAATTCGGCATTCCCCTTATCGGGGTGATCCCCAGATTCCAGGTGAGAACAGACAGGGGCAGCATAGTCCTTTCCATAATAGAGAACCCGAAATCCCCAACTCCGAGGCGATCAGAGATCTGAGGACGAGTCTCTCATTCACCAGGCCGGACCAGCCCATGAAAACCATACTGGTAACCAGTTCCGGTCCCCAGGAGGGAAAATCCAGCATCTCCGCCAACCTTGCCGTCGCCGAAGCCCAGGCGGGCAGGAGTGTCATTCTACTGGACTGCGACCTCAGGCGGCCCATGGTGAACAAGATCTTCGGATTCCAGAGAAAACCGGGTTTTTCCGAACTGGTGGCCGGGAAGGCCGAGCTTGCGGAGGTTGTGAGAAAAACGGGAATAGATGGCCTTTCAGCTGTATGCAGCGGCCACATACCCCACAATCCCTCGGAGATAATCGAGGCGGCCATTCGAAGGAACCTCTTTCAGATCCTTTCAGAGCAGTGCGACCTCCTCATAATAGACAGCCCCCCGGCGGCGGTGGTCACCGACGCGGTATCCATAGCCCCCAATGTTGACACCGTGATACTTGTCAGCCGCTGCGGAAGGGTTCAGCAGAAGGTGGTTCAGGGTGTGTGGCAGAAACTGCAGCGTTCCGGAGCTCATCTTGCCGGAGCGGTGATCAATGATTTCGATCCCGTTCGTACCTATACCTCCTACACATATTACTCATACCGTTACAAGTATTACTACGACGACAAAACATAATGTAAACCATTGACATAAAACATAATAGAGTATCCGTACAGGGCCTGTTCCGGGCCCTGCTTCTTGTTGCGAAAAAATGATAGTGGGATGAAATGGGGAGTAGTGGGTTGACAGTGGGATAAAGTGGGTTAATGATAGCTGCGGAAGGGGAACAGTATGGCGGCTTTCATCGGCACACACATTCACACTCTGGATGACAAGTGGAGAGTCAGCGTTCCAGCCCAGTTCAGAAGGCAGCTTACAGCGGAAGACCTGTATCTGAACGTGGGTATGGAGGGTTGTCTGGTTCTTTATCCCGCCCAGAGGTGGCAGGAACTGGAAGAGAAACTACTCTCGCTGTCCCGCAGCAGCAAAACCACCCGTTATCTCTACAGAAGCCTTGCCCAGAACCTGAAGGCCGTCAGTGTTGATTCCCAGGGACGAATCTCAATTCCCGCTGAACTGGCAAATAAAGCGGGTATAACAGGCGAGGTTTTGTTCCTTGGTCAGTTCGACACTATGGAGCTCTGGCAGCCGGAGAGATACAACGAGTACATCAACAGCTCAGAGCTTTCATGTGAGGATATCGCCGAGGATCTTGATCTGCCTCTGTAGGGAGCGCTTTGACGGAACCTGGTCACAAACCGGTAATGCCCCGGGAGATAGTAGAGTATCTCAGGGGGCTTCCGCCGGTACGGTAGTGGACGGCACCTCCGGAGGCGGGGGACACACGGCACTTCTTTCCAGTGCATTTCCGGAATCACCGGTGCTGGCCTTTGAAAGGGACCCCCAGGCGGCGGATGCACTCCGGGAAAGGTTCAAAGGTTCAAATGTAAGGGTATTCACCGGGAGCTATACAGGCATTCCCCCGGTGATGGAGGAACATGGTTTTCCCATGGCCTCCGCCGCTCTTTTCGACCTCGGACTGAGCTCCATGCAGCTTGATGATCCGGAAAGGGGCTTTTCCCACAGGACCGATGGCCCCCTGGACATGCGCTTTGACACATCCCTGGGAGAGCCGGTCTCCGCCCTTCTCAAGAAACTCACCGAGAAACAGATAGCCGACATCATCTACAGGTTCGGCGAAGAGGGCAGGTCCAGGGTGATCGCCAGGGAGATAAAGAAAACAGGGGGCCGGTCACCACAGGCGAGCTTGCAGCCGCGGTGAAGACCGCCGTCCGGGGCAACCCGGTCAAACCCCTTTCCAGGGTCTTTCAGGCATTTCGCATCCATGTGAACAGGGAACTGGAGCATCTCGAAACCCTCCTTGGTGATATGCATCTGTGGACCGCTCCAGGGTGCAGGATAGCTGTGCTCACATTCCATTCACTGGAAGACAGGATGATAAAGCTTCACTTCAGGGACGATCCACGTTTCACCCAGTTCGACCCGCCCTGGCTGCTGCCGTCCAGGGAGGAAAAAGGGAGAACGGAAGGGCGCGAAGCGCCAGGCTCAGACTGGGGGTGAGGCTGTGACCCGCTACTGGAAGCGCTTCGCACTGATTCTTGCAATCGGAGTAATGTTCGTCTTCATAGCCCAGCTCGTTACAAGGAATTTCTATGTGGCCGCATCGGTGGAATACACCGTGGAATCCGCCAGGCAGGACAGCCTCCAGAGAACCAGACAGGCCCTCATTAGCCGTATAGCCGCCCTTGAATCGCCCCCCAGGCTCCGGGAGGCAGGCGGGCATCTCGGGCTTGCGCCGCTTCCCCTTGAAAACTTCATGCTCCTGGAGGCGGTGAGATGAGGGAGAATGTTACCTGCCTCGACAGGGTCTCCGCCAGGATCGGTCTGCTCATGGTGGTCTCCTGCGTGTTCCTCCTGCTCATTACCGCCAAGCTTGCCGGCATTCAGATAATGCACCACCGGGAGTACCGCACCAGGGCTGACCGCCACCAGACCATAAGGGTCCAGGTTCAGGCCAGAAGGGGGGAGATCACCGACAGGAACGGCTACCTTCTGGCGGGGAATCTCACCGAGGCTTCCTTCTCGGTCTACTGGCCAATGGTTCCCCCTGAGAAGGTATCAGAAGTGGATTCCTTCGCCCTCATGCTAGGTGATTACCTCACAGCCCCCTTCCCCTTGAACCCGCCGGTGGAAATCAGATTATCGCCGGGAATGTCCCCTGGGAGTTCGCCGCCGGGGTTATCGGTTCCATGTCCCGGTATGTGGACTGCGTTTTCGTTACCAGCAGGATGTATCCCATGGGGCCTTCCATGGCGCCGGTGATAGGCACCCATAACGATAACTGCTCCCAGGGTCTGGAATACCAGATGGAGGACATCCTCCAGGGCACCGATGGTGAAAGCTTCTATCAGGCCAGCGCCTGGAGCCGTTTTACATCCATCGATAACGAGGCCGAGAACATTCCTCCGATCCACGGGCGGGACCTGCAGCTCACCATCGACGCCAGATACCAGGAGATCGCCCAGCGTGAACTTGAAGCGGCGGTGGAATACTCCGGGTCTGAATGGGCCGCGGCGGTGCTCCTCGACCCGGCCACGGGGGATGTTCTCGCAATGGCCAGCTATCCCGTCTTCAACGAAGACGGCTCCCTGGCCAGGAATCACTGTGTACAGAGCACCCACGAACCGGGCTCGGTATTCAAAACGATCACCCTGGCCGCCGGGCTGGACGGGGGATACGCCGTCCTTGCGGATTCATTCGACTGCAGGCAGAACTATGTTGAGCTGTTCGGCCACCGCATACACGAAAGCCATCCCATAGGCGAATTCCTGGACCTCACCGGAGTTATTTCCCATTCAAGCAATGTGGGCACCATCCAGCTCGCCGACAGGATACCGGATTCGGAATTCTATGAGTACTGCCGGGCCTTCGGCCTGGGAGAGAAAACCAGGGTGGACTTCCCCGGGGAGCAGGGGGCGTCCTTCCCGAACCCTCACGGTGGTCCGGCCTTTCAAGGGCAAACCTTGCCATCGGGCAGGAGGTTTCCGTTACCCCCCTTCAGATTGCCATGGCCTACGGTGCCATAGCCAACGGCGGAGTACTCAGAAGACCCCGTCTGGTGAGGGCGGTCCTTGAAGAGGGGGTGTTCAGACCCCTGGCACAGTCACCGTCCAGAAGGGTGGTTTCCCGGGAACCGCCGCTGCGGTGAGAAGGGTGCTTCAGGATGTGGTGGAGAACGGAACGGGTTCCTCCGCGGCGATCCCCGGTGTAACCGTCGCCGGAAAGACAGGCACCGCCGAGAGGCTTGTGCAGGATGGATATCTCAGCGGCTTCGCCGGAATGGTCCCGGCGGACTCCCCCAGGCTGGTTGCCGTTGTGGTTTTTGACCAGCCGGATATGGAGTACCGGTGGGGCAGCGCCCTGGCGGCCCCGGTCTTTCAGAGGATAGTGGCGGGAGTTATGGCCACATCCCCGGAGATCGCCCTTGGAGCGCCACTTTCCTGTGATGACATGCTGGCCGACGGGGGTGAACCATGGGAATGAATCTCAAAGAAATACTCAAAAACACCGCCGTTAGCGTTCCAGAGAACCTGGCCGGCCTTCAGATCACCGACATAACAAACGATTCCCGGCGGGTTTCCCCCGGGGGGCTTTTCGTGGCGATAAAGGGGTTCTCATCCGATGGTCACACCTACATTCAAAGGGCACTGGAAGCCGGTGCCCGGGCGGTGGTTACCGAAAGGCCGGTGAGCATTCCTGAGGTGCACGGAATCCTTGTCAATCCCTCCGGCAACAACAGGGAACTCCTTGCCAGGGTGTCAGCCGAGTTCTTCCACAACCCCTGGATGGAGCTGAGAACGGCGGGAATAACAGGGACCAACGGCAAGACAAGCACAGCCCACATGCTGAGGTGGATCCTTGAAAAGAACGGAACCGGTACTGGAATAATGGGCACGGTTGGCCATGTGGCCGGGGGAAGGCCCATGGAAGCATCGGTAACCACTCCGGACTCCCTGGAAGTGGCCCGCTATATGAGAATAATGGCCGACGGAGGCGACGAGGCCTGCGTGATGGAGGTATCAAGCCACGCACTGGCCCTGAACCGGGTGAGCAGCGTACGGTTCGACATAGCCCTTTTCACGAACATTTCCCAGGATCATCTGGACTTTCACAGGGACATGAATGAGTACCTGGAAACGAAGAAGAAGCTGTTCCTCCTTCTAAAGGACCGTGGAAGTGCCATCGTGGGGTCATACGCCCCGGGCTGGCCTGACATACCAGGCGCCATCACCTTCGGAGAAAGACCGGAAGACACCTTCCGCATCAGCCGGGCGAAAACCGATATACGCGGCTCCACCTTTACACTGAATACGCCGGGCAGCACCATAGAAGTAATTATCCCGGCACCTGGACGGTTCAATGTCTACAATGCCGCCGGCGCCGTGGCCGCCGGTGTCACCCTCGGGTTGTCCCCTGAAAAATGCGCTGAGGCCCTTGAGTCCTTCCAGGGTGTACCCGGAAGGATGGAAGCCGTGAGCCTGGGCCAGGATTTCCTTGTGGCCGTTGATTATGCCCACACCCCGGATGCCCTCGAAAGTGTTCTATCCCAGGGACGTAGCATAGCCGGGGGAAGGCTCATTGCCGTTTTCGGATGCGGCGGGGACAGGGATTCAAGCAAAAGGCCGATCATGGGAGGTATCGCCGCCAGGGAGGCGGATGTGGTGATCGTAACCAGCGACAACCCCCGGACCGAAGACCCGAAAAGCATCATCCAGGACATTCTTCGAGGAATCCCGCCGGGAACCTCGATAGAGGTGGAGCCCGACAGAAAAAGGGCCATCCACAGGGCCGTTGAAGCCGCTTCACCGGGGGATGTGGTGATCATAGCCGGCAAGGGCCATGAAGACTATCAGATACTGGGCCAAAAAAAGATACATTTCGATGACAGGGAGCATGCGGCCGAGGCACTGAAAGAAAGGGGTTTCAATTGCGTTCACTGATAGGTCTGGCGGCAAGGCTTGGATGTCCCGCCCCTGAGGAATACCTTTTCGATCAGGCCATCATAGATTCCAGGAAAGCGGGAAGGGGCACCCTCTTCTTTGCCCTGCCTGGAAGGAACACCGACGGCCACCGCTATGTGGCCGATGTTCTTGGTGCAGGGGGCGCCGCCGTGGTCTCCAGGGACGGTTTTACAGGGCCCATACTGGAGGTGGACAGCGTTGAGGAGGCTCTGCTGGAGGCGGGCTCCTGGGCCAGGGATACCATGCGTTATCCCGTGGTTGGAATAACCGGTTCCAGCGGCAAGACAACCACCAGAAGAATGGTGGCCGCCGCACTGTCCTGTCATTATCAGGTGGGTGAGACCCCGGGAAATCTGAACAACCACCTGGGTCTTCCCCTTACACTGCTCAACACCGGGAAGGATACGGAATTCCTGGTCCTGGAAATGGGAATGAACCATCCCGGTGAACTGCTGAGGCTGGGCTGGGCCGCCAGGCATAACCACTGCCTTATTACCAACATAGGCAGGGCGCACATAGAGTTTTTCGGATCCCGTGACGAGATAGCCGCCGCTAAGTCCGAACTTATCCAGACCACGGAAAAGGGCGGCATAGCCGTTATTCCCTCCGGGGAGGACATACTCTACCGGGCGGCGGAGGAGCGGGAGCTGGAGATAATCATCACGGGCCGGGGGGGATTGCTGGCTGGACCAGGGCAGGGCCATGCCATGGAACATAGACCTTTTCCTGGGTTACCCGGGCAGGCATAACCTTAACAACGCCTTGGTAGCCATGGCCTTCGCCCAGCGGATGGGTGTGGATCCCATGGACGCCGCCGATGCAATAGCGGACCTGAAGCCTTCACCCGGCAGGGGACAGATACTCAACATAGACGGTATTACGGTGATCGACGAAAGCTACAACGCCAATCCTGAATCAACCTCCGCCTGTCTTCACAGTGTGGCCTCGGGATTCAGCCCCCCCAGGATCGCCCTCCTGGGCGATATGCTGGAACTGGGCCGGGATTCACTTGAATGCCACATGGAGGCCCTTTCCACCGCCGAGGAGCTGGGCTATTCCAGACTGATCCTCGTGGGCGGCTGTTATCGGGAGGCCGCCGGACAGATGAGATCAGAGGGATACATAAACTGCGAGAACGCCGAAGAAGCCCTGGAGGCCCTACGTGAGGTAGCCATCCCGGGATGCTCGGTACTTGTGAAGGGAAGCAATTCCATGGGTCTTTCAAGGGTAGTGGACGGACTGAAGAAGGAGGGTTTCTGATGCTTTTCTGGCTGCTTTATCCCCTTCGAGAGGCCACAACCTTTTTCAACCTCTTCGGCTACATAACCTTCAGGGCCGCCGGCGCCACCCTTACCGCCATGCTGGTGAGCTTCATTTTCGGAGGAAGGATAATCAGCTTCCTCAGGAGCAGGCAGATTGGCCAGGAAGTCAGGAACGACGGCCCCTCCACCCACCTGAAGAAACAGGGAACTCCCACCATGGGAGGTCTGATCATCCTTCTTTCCATCCTTTTTCCTGTCCTTCTCTGGGGCAGGCTGGACAGCACCGCCATTCTGGTGGTTCTCACCTCCACGGTCTGGATGGGTCTCATAGGCCTTCTTGACGACTATCTCAAGGTGGTGAAGCATTCCTCGAAGGGTCTCGTTGGAAGGTACAAGCTGGCAGGTCAGATCGCCCTGGGGATCATAGTGGGAATATGGCTTTTCAATACTCCACCCCAGCCATCCTCCGAGGGCGTTCCCCTCAGTTACACCCCCTCGGTGCGGATAGTGGACCTTGAGAGCGGGGACCAGGAGATCACCATCCTTTCCTCCGAGACCACGGTTCCCTTCTTTAAGAGCCTCAGGCTGGATCTGGGAGTTTTCTACATCCTTCTTGTGATACTGGTGATCACAGGCACCTCCAACGCGGTGAACCTCACCGACGGACTGGACGGCCTGGCAACCGGTGTAAGCCTGATCTCCATACTGGCCTTCGGCGCACTTGCCTATTTCCTGGGCCACGCCAACTTCGCATCCTATCTCCAGTTCTCCCATCTGCCCGGTGTGGGAGAGGTATTCGTTTTCGCAGGTGCGGCGGTGGGGGCCTGCCTGGGGTTCCTCTGGTACAATGCCACACCGGCGGAGGTATTCATGGGGGATACCGGATCACTGGCCCTTGGAGGGGCCATAGGCTCCATGGCGGTGGTTACCAGGAACGAGCTTCTTCTTGCCCTTGTGGGAGGAGTGTTCGTGGCGGAAGCCTCAGCGTGATGATACAGGTGTCCCATTTCAAAAGGACCGGCAGAAGGGTCTTCAGGATGGCTCCGATCCATCATCATTTCGAACTCCTGGGCTGGGCAGAGAGCAAGGTGGTGGTCCGCTTCTGGATCATTGCGGCGATACTTGCCCTCCTTGGCCTGAGCACCTTCAAGATAAGGTAGGAAAATGAAGAATATCCCGTCGGGAAAGGGAAGAAGGGCAGGGGTGGCCGGAATGGGCAGGAGCGGCGCCGCCGCTGCCAGGCTTCTGGCCCTCCGGGGATATTCTGTCACGGGTTTCGACGGGTCCCCTGAAGCGGTGAAGCCTCCACATGTGACCAGCCTTTTCACCGGCGATCCCTCCCCCGGGGAAATGAAGGGTCTTTCCATGCTGGTCATGAGCCCGGGCATCCCTCCGGTCTCTCCGGTCACCGACGCGGCAAACCGTGCGGGAGTCCCCTGGTGGGGGAAATCGAACTTGCCTTTGCCGCTACCGAAGCGGACATTCTGGGTGTAACCGGCTCCAACGGCAAGACCACCACCGTCGAGTGGCTGGGGCATCTTCTGAGGGGTACCGAAGAATATTCCGGCGCCGTGGTGGCAGGAAACATGGGATATGCCCTGTGCGACGCGGTGGTGGACCACCCTGAAGCATCGGTGTTCGCCGTTGAGCTGAGCAGCTATCAGCTGGAATCCGCCGTTGATCTCAGGGTCCGCTCCGCGGCATTTCTGAACCTCACGCCGGATCACCTTGCCAGGCACGGAACAATGAAGAACTACGGCGACGCCAAGGCAAGGATATTCATGAACCAGCGCCCGGAGGATACCGCGGTACTGAACCTCGACGACCCGCTCCTCGTCCCCTACAGAAAGGCTCCGCGGGGTAGAGTGCTTTACTTCTCCCTCCTTGAAGGGGTCTCTGCCGGTGCCTGGCTGGATGGATCCGGAATCCTTCGCTACAGGGACGGCTCCCGGGAAACTGCTGTTATAAAGGGCGAACAACTTTCACTTCCCGGCAGACACAATGTTGCAAATGCCCTTGCGGTGATCTGCATGGGGGCTTCCCTGGGGATCGATCCAGCCGGCATGTCCGACCTGCTCGCCTCCTTCCGGGGGGTACCCCACAGGCTGGAAGAGCTGGGAACGATAAACGGGGCAAGTTGGGTGAACGACTCGAAATCGACTAACATCGACTCCCTCAGGGTTGCCCTGGAGAGCTTTCACGGCGATGTGATACTTCTCGCCGGCGGCCTGGCCAAGAACAGTGATTACTCGGTCCTTTCAGAACTGATAAGGGAGAGGGTGAAGCTTCTTGTCCTCTTTGGAGCCGACGGCGGTTCCCTGGGGGAACAGTGGGCTGGAACGGTGCCTTCGGTGGTGACCGACGATCTTGAGGAGGCCGCTGAGATAGCCTTCAGGGATTCCGCGCCGGGAGACACCGTCCTTCTCTCACCGGGCTGCGCCAGCTTCGACCGATACAGGAATTTCGAAGAGCGCGGCGAGCACTTCAGAAGGATAACCGGGAGGTTTTCATGAACGCCGGTGCTCTGAGGGCAAGGAACACGCTCCTGATAACTACTTCGGTGATTCTGGTGGTGGGAATACTCGCCGTTGGCTCAGCAAGCTCATTCTATTCAATGCTGGAGACCGGTTCGCATACCACCTATCTCAGGGATCACCTGGTCAGGGTAGCCATAGGACTGGCGGCGGCCTTCATTGCCTCCAGGGCGCCCTGGCCCTGATAAGGAAAGCCGCCCTTCCGATCTATGTCCTCAGTTTCCTGGCGGTTGTTGCCACACTGGTCCTTGCCGAAACCAGGTTCGCCCCGGAGATCAACGGTTCCGTCCGTTGGCTGAATCTCGGTATCAGGGTGCTTCCGGCGGACTTCCTCAGGTTCGGATTCGTTCTTCTTGCGGCATTGCTCATCTCCCGGACAACGGTGGACATACGCAGTTTCCCAGGGGTGCTCCTCATCGCCTCCCTTGCCCTCGTTCCCAGCATTTTCACCATGCTTCAGCCGGACCTGTCCGGCACCGCCTTTACCGTAATGGTAATGATGGCGGTTCTCTTCGTGGGCGGGGCGAGGTTCACCCACATACTGCTCTTGGCAGGTATTCTTCTGGTGGTGGGTTTCTCCGCCGTGCTTGTCCGGGACGATTACCAGCTGGACAGGATACAGGCGGTATTCAACGGGAACAGCCTTGAACAGGACGACAACTACCAGCCGATCCAGGCCAGGATCACACTTGGAAGCGGCGGGCCCTTCGGACGGGGCCTGGGACAGAGCAGGCAGAAAAGGGGTTTCCTTCCTGAAGCCCATACGGATTTCATAATGGCGATAATCGGTGAGGAATCCGGCTTCGCCGGAACCTTTACGATGCTTGTGCTCTTCGGTCTTCTCTTCACGGGACTCCTGCGAATTGCCAGGGCAGCGGGCTCAGCCTTTGAAGCCATAGCCGGAAGCGGTCTTTCAGCCATACTGATATGCGGTGTAGTCATCCATGCCCTGGTTAACACCGGCATGGTCCCTGTTACCGGAATGCCGCTGCCCCTCATTTCCTGGGGCGGCACCTCCATGGTGGTCAACCTGATATGCATCGGCACCGTGGCTGGAATGGCGGGGAGGGCGTCCCAATGAAAAGGCCCAACCTTCTCATAGCAGGCGGCGGTACCGGGGGACACATCGCACCTGCCATCGCTGTGGGGAATGCTGCAAGTCACTCCTTCAGTGTATCCTACGCCTGCACCCCCAGGCCGGTGGACCGTATCATGTATTCCGAAGTGGAAGAGACAGTTCATGTTATGGATCCCCCAGGCTGGACAGGGGAATGAAATTCCTCTTTCCCTTTACCGCAGCCGCTTCCCTCCTAAGAGCCCTGAAACTCCTGAAGAAGAACCGTATTGACGCTGTTCTCGGAACCGGCGGCTATTCATCATTCTTTGCCATACTGGCCGCCTGGATACTTAACAAACCCGCCGCCCTTCTGGACACCAACGCCATTCCCGGAAGAAGCAACCGTATAGCCTCCAGATTCTGCCGCGTGGCCTTCACTGGCCTTCCCGGGGGAGAGCGGGGGCTGCGCTGCCCTTCACATAACACCGGCACCCCGGTCTCAGCCTCACTTGAAAGGCATTCAACAGCAAATGCAAGGAGGGAGTTGGGGCTGGATGAGGACCGCCCGGTGGTCCTTTTCCTCGGTGGCAGCCAGGGGGCCAGGGCGGTGAACGACCTGGCACTGGAAATGCCCGGTGAAATCACCGTTCTCCTTCAGTGCGGAAAGACCGACCTGGAAAGGGTCACCGCCCGGGGGAACAGCGGGAATCTCATTATAGAACCCTTCCTGAACGATCTATCACTTTGGTATTCAGCCGCGGAGCTGGCGGTTGCCAGGGCCGGAGGGCAGACAATTGCGGAACTGTCAGCCTTCGGGCTTCCCGCCGTGCTCATCCCCTATCCATACGCGGCTGACGACCATCAGACGGCCAACGCGGCCGTCGCGGAGAGGGCCGGAGCGGCAATCCTCAGTTCACAGGGGGAAACAACCCCCAGTGAGCTGTCCCGTTTGCTGCTTCGGCTCCTCTCGACCCCGGTTGAACTCGATGGGATGAGAAGGGCAATGGGTTCCCTTTATCCCCCCGACCCGGCGGGACAAATATCCCGTCACCTGTTGGAGCTGGTATCATGAATGTTCATCTGATGGGGATCTGCGGAGCTGGAATGAGCGGCCTTGCCCTCTGGTACAGGAACCTCGGACACACTGTTACCGGCTGCGACGGAGATCCCTCGGATGAGAAGTCCCTCTCCCTGGAAAAGCACGGGATCATCGTTCAAAGGGGTCACTCACCGGAGCATCTCGATAACATACAGAGGCTGGTTTTCTCCGCGGCTGTCCCCGGGGATAATCCGGAGCTCATAGCCGCCGGGGAAAGGGGAATTCCCCTCCTCAGAAGAAGCGAAGCCCTGGCGGAACTCTCCCTGAACCACACAGTAGTTGCCGTTGCCGGAGCCCATGGGAAAACCACCACCACCTCCATGGCTGGCTGGATAATGCAGGAGTGCGGCCTTGACCCCACGGTGTTCGTCGGCGGCAACATGAACTGCTGGCAGGGTAACTTCAGACCCGGTGGCAAAATAGCGGTCATAGAGTCCGATGAGTTCGACAGAACCTTTCTCAGGCTTACCCCGGCCCACGCGGCGGTTACAAGCTACGCCCTGGAACACCTCGAGTGCTACGGTTCGCCGGAGGCCCTGGAATGGGCATTTCAGGCATTCCTGGAGTCGGTCCTGCCCGGTGGAACGGTGATCGTTCCCATGGAGAAACCCGGTCTGGGATACTGGGCGGGAAGGATCGGAAGGAAGGTGCTCAGGAGCGGCCCTGGAGGCGAGATAGATGCCAGACAGGGTGAATACAAAGGCTGGGGAGAGAAGTTCACACTCTTCGGGTGCAGAGGGTTCCTGCCCAGCCCCGGAGCCCATAACATAAGGAACGCCCAGGTGGCAATCGCCCTTGCCATGGCCTGCGGAGTCCCCGCCGAAAATGCTGTAAAGGCCCTGGAATCCTGGCCCGGTGTTTCAAGAAGACTGGAAAAGATAGGTGAACACAATGGAACGGTCTTCGTTAGCGACTATGCCCATCACCCCGACGAGATAGCCGCCGCACTGGGTTCATTGAAAATTCCGTGGAAGGCCCCTCACGGTTGTCTTTCAGCCCCACCTCTACTCAAGGACCTCCCTTCTCCACAGGGAGATGGGCATTGCCCTGCGGATCGCCGACAGGTCATTCGTGCTTCCGATATATCCCGCCCGGGAGGAACCGATCCCCGGTGTTGACCGGGGGCTCGTGGTCAGGGCGGCCAGCCGGGCCGGGGCGGATTGCCGTGGGCTTTCCCTGGACGGGATCCCGGATATCCTGAAGGGATCCGACGGGGGAGTGACCGTATTCATGGGAGCGGGTTCTGTGGATGAGTATGCAAGGCAGGCCATAGGAGAGTGCTTCAGATGAAAAGCGAATGATCATTCTTTCATCGGTGCTTCTGCTTGTTCTGGTGGGCTATCTTGCCCTGCGATGGGCGGACAGGAACGGCAGGTTCGACCTTTACACCGCCAGGATAGACAATTCCGGGCCGGTGGATTCCTGTCTGGTGGCCGAAATCCTCGAACCATGCTTCGGCAGGTCACTGCTGGAGCTGGACAGGGATTCACTGGAGGGTGAGCTTGCTGGGATTGAAGGCTTGAGGAGCGTTTCGGTCACCTTTTCCTATCCCCACACCATCATAGTATCAATGGAGCCGGAAAGGTCCGCAGCAATGATAGAGACCGGCAGCGGCAACTACCCCGTGTCATTCAGCGGAAGCAGGCTTCCGGAAAGGTGGGCCGACGAATCCCTTCCGGTGCTCACCGTAAATGGAAATCCCTGCCAGGAGTTTCTAACGGCGGGGCTGGACCTCCTTCTGAAAAGGCGAGTAGAAGAACCTGCCAGAGTTAGTGTTTCCGCCCGGGGCATAGTCGTTCTTGACAATTCAATACCGGTTCTCCTCAACGGCGAAAGAGCCGCGGAGGGCTGGAATACATGGGAAAGCATAAGGTCATCGGTACCGCCAACGGCGGCCCAGGTCGATCTCCGCTACAGCGGACAGGCCGTCATAAGGCACTCCCGGGGAGCTGAAGTATGAGTGAGCAGAGAACCATAACAGGAATAGACATAGGCTGTTCAGGGGTGAAATGCGTTACCGCCCTGCAGGATGATCACGGCGGCCTGGAGATAGTCGGAGCTGGAATGAGTCTGTGTACCGGCCATATCCGTGAGGGAGTGCTGGTAAATGCCTCCATCGCCGGGGACGCCGTGGCAAAGGCCATCGAAGAAGCGGAGGAAACCTCGGGCCTTGAAATAGAGACCGCCTTCGTGGGAATAACCGGGCTCCATGTCCGTGGTATTCTGGGGTCCTCCACCCTGGTCATAGGCGACGGCAGGGGAGAAGAGCTTGAAGCAATAACCGGGGAGGACGTAAAACGGGTGGTAGAAGCCGCCGGGAGCATAACCCTTCCATCGGGATGCAGGGTGCTGGAGCGAACACCCCGGGACTATTCCTTCGAGGGCTTCCACAACCTTCCCGACCCGCCGGTGGGTCTTCGTGCTTCCAGTCTTCAGGCAAGGGTCTACACCATCTACGCCGACAGGATAGCAGTTGAGAACCTTGTTTCCGTCATAGAGAACGCCGGGGTTTCCGTTGAGGGGGTCATTCCCTCGGCAATTGCCAGTGCCGAGGCGGTGCTGAACGACGACGAAAAATCCGCCGGCACCGTGGTGATAGATATGGGAGCCTCAAATACCGACCTGGTGGTCTACCAGGGTGGCGCGCCGGTTCACATAGCCTCCTTTGCCCTGGGGGGCAACAGAATAACCGCGGACATACAGAGCCTGGGAATATCCTGGGCTGACGCGGAAAAACTGAAGGTGGAGAATGTCACCGCCCTGAAGACCGCCGCGGAATCGAAGACCATCTCCGTGAGGAAGGTAGGGGGAAGGGGAAGCATATCAGTGGGTCTGCCGATCCTTACCCAGATCGCATCAGGCAGGGTTGAGGAGATCTTCCGTTACACAGGCGAGGAGATCGCAGCCTCCGGGGCGGGGATGGAAAACCTTACCGGGGGAATAGTCATCACCGGCGGAGGAGCCAGGATGAAGGGGATACTCGATGCCGCTTCCGAGATAACCGGGCAGATGGTGGAACCGGGGATCCCCAGGGGTTTCACCTCCGGCAGCAAACTGGTGAACACACCGGAAATGGCCACCGCAGTGGGGCTGGTGAAGCACGGTTCCATGCTCATGCGAAGGACCGCTGCAGACAGGGAGAACGGTGACTACAGAAGCATGATTTCCAGGTTCAGGGATTTTTTTAATAAACTCAAGTGAGGAGTGTAACCATGGCAGCAGTATTCGATTTGAGGGAAGTTGGAGAGGACCTTAACGGAAACATCCGTATAATGGTCCTCGGGGTTGGCGGCTGCGGATGCAACGCAATCACCAGGATGATAAGGGACCAGATAAAGGGAGTGGAGTATGTGGCGGTGAATACCGACCACCAGGATTTCAAGGGGTGTCTGGCCACCGAGCAGATACTCATAGGCAGCAGGGTAACAAGGAACCGCGGTACCGGGGGTAACCAGGAGTTGGGTGAGCAGGCCGCCGAGGAGAGCGTGAACGCCATTGAAGATGTGATAAGCGGGGCGGACATGATCTTCATAACGGCGGGAATGGGGGGAGGCACCGGCACAGGCGCCGCACCTGTAATAGCCAGACTTGCCAAGGACAACAACATAATCACGGTGGGGGTCGTAACCCTTCCCTTCAGCTACGAGGGAGCCATCAGGCCAAAAGGGCCGAGGACGGCATCCAGCGCCTCAAGCGGGAGCTGGATACGCTGATAGTGATCCCCAACGACAGGCTGGACAGCGTTGTGGATGAGGACACCACCTTCGACCAGGCCATGGGAATCGCCAACGGCGTTCTTTCCAACGCGGTGGAGGGTATCAGCAGCATCATATCCTCCCCGGTGAGATCAACCTGGATTCGAGGACATCCGCAGGGTGATAGCCAGCGGGCGGCGGGCCATGATGGGCACCGGAGTCGCCGTGGGGGCCGACAGGGCGGAAGAAGCGGCCAGACAAGCCATAAGCAACGAACTTCTGGACAACATCTCCATTGAGGGAGCCAGGGAGGTCCTTGTGAACATCCATTCCTCCCAGGAACTGAAGTACGCGGAGTTCAGCAAAGCCCAGAAAATAATCGCCGACGCCGTGGGGGACATGGTGGAGGTTCGCATAGGCCGCAGCGTGGACGAAAAGATGGGTGACGAGATAAAGGTAACCGTTATCGCTACCGGGTTTGGTCAGACCGAGGAAAGCGCCCCGGAGGAGCTTCCATCAACAGAGACCAGCAGCCCTTCCCCTTCAGCAACCAGCGCAGGGGAACGGAGAACCTCAGGCACTCCTTCGCCACCGGCAGCCCCGGAAACATGAGCACAAGTGAAGTGGACATTCCAGCCTTCCTGAAAAGAGATATAGATTAAAGGAATAATGAAATAAACATACTTCTTTTGCCGGCGTTAGTCACCTTGAGTATATTCCCCTTTAATATCACCATGGGAAACAGGGGTATCTATGAGCCGTAAATCCGCCAGTGACAAGTATGAAGAGAGGCGCTGCGAACTGCTCGACGCAGAGAGGCGCCTTTCCTATGGAAATTCCGAGGGTGTTTTTGAAACTCTGGTAGCCTTTCCCAGAGAGTACTCCCAGGCAATGGGACATCTGGCCTTTCACAGGCTTTACAAACAGCTCAGCACATGGCCCGATACAATGTGCGCCAGGGCCTTTCTGCCGGAGAAGGATGAGTACAACTGGCGGAAAAGGCAGAACAAACCGGTGGATACACTGGACACGGGCAAATCAATAAAGGATTCCGACCTTCTTGTGTTCCTCATGCCATCGGAAACCGACTGGCTCCCGGCCCTCCAGATGATGGAGCTTTCTGGAATTACCCTGGAAAGCAAAAAGCGCCAGCACAAGTGGCCCATTCTCCTGGCCACGGGAATGAGCGTTACCGCCAATCCCATACCCATGAGCGGTTTTTTCGACGCCTTCATCATCGGTGAAACGGAACCGACCCTGGGACCGGTACTGGACATAATAAAGAGCCTCGGCTCCCGGAGGCGCCCCAAGAGTGAAATTCTTCAGGGCCTGGCCTACCTCCCCGGCCTGTATGTCCCGGCGGTCCACGGAAGGGAGCCGAAACAGTCCATAATGCGCCAGTGGGCAAGCTCCGAAAGCGTGGGCGCCCTCACGGACACCATTTCCGCACATTCGATAATGCCGGATACGTACATTCTTGAAATTGCCAGGGGCTGCCCCTTCAACTGCCGCTTCTGTATGTCAGGCTACCTCCTGCTCCCATACCGCGAGCAGAGGGCTGAAGACCTCGAGGAAAAGATAAAGAGAATACCCGAGGGAACCACAGTGGTGTATACGGCATGCACCCCCGGGGGCCACGACGAGCTGAAGGAGCTCATGCGCCTGGCGAAGTCCAGCAGGCTCACGCCCGGGTCAGTTCCCACATGAGGGAAACACCGGAGCTGGCCGAGGAGCTCCCCACCATAATGGATGCGGAAACCCTCCTCCTTGTCCCTGAGACCGGCAGCGAAACACTCCGAAGGGTCCTGGGGAAACACCGGGACAATGAAAGCTATTTCGCGGTGGTCAGGAACATGCCGAAGGGAATGAAGGCGGTTCAGATAAACCTTCAGCTTGGCTTCCCCTTTGAGAACCAGGATGACAGAAAAGGGAATATCGAGTTCGTTAAGCAGGTGCAGCACCTCACCGACCTTCCCATCATAGTGAGGGCCGACCAGTTCATTCCCAGGCCCTGGACCGCCTTCCAGTGGTCACCCATGGCACCACTCCGTGACACCCGTGAATACCTTGCCCAACTTAAGCAGGAACTCGAGTCCCTGGGTGTTACCCAGATCAGGGGCTTCGACCCAAGGGATACCCACATACAGGCCCTTCTCATACGGGCAACGCCGCCGTGGGCAAGGCCCTGATGAAAAAGCTCGACGCGTAGGCTGGAACACGGCCTTCGATTTCGCCGGTGTGGACATGAACTCGGTGTTCGAGCCCTCGGACCAGGCCGCCCAGCTCCCGTGGGAGTTCCTCAACATGGGCTTCGGATACACCAGGCTCGCCAGGGAGTACCAGATGGCCCAGGCCGCTGAAGACGAGCGCAAGGGAAGACTCACCGAGCAGTAACCTCCGCCGGCCAAAAAAACGGGGAGAAAAGCAAGCTTTTCCCCCCGGTATCAAACGGGAATTATCAGCCCTTTACAACTTTGCCGCTCTTGATGCAGGTGGTGCAGGCCTTGATCTTCTTCACCTTGCCGTCGATCATTGCCCTTACACTCTGAAGATTGGGCTTGAAAACATGCTTGGACTTCTTGTCGGAGTGGCTTATCCGGTTGCCCACTGAGGGCCCCTTACCACATATATCGCACTTCCAGGACATTATCGTCTCCTTTTTGAATTTCACAAGTGAGAGCAACATATACTTCTTTTCACGGGCAAAATCAAGCTGGAACCACATCCCCGGGAAATTGTATATATTGCACAGGCAATCTGTGGGGGCGACAGGTCTCGACGGGTGCGGAAGCGATTCCGTGGGAGCATGCCGAGGTTCCACCGGCCTCGTTAAAAAGGTGGAAATAGAAATAACTGCCGCATAAATTGCGACAGCTGCCCAACTAAGGGGCAGCCGTCCCTCCGGGTTGCGTTCCCGGATCCGGAAGGGGCGTCGATCAGGGAACTGGCCGCCAACCCGTGTTTCCCGGGGGAATCGGTGAGATCAATGGAAACTGGCCCGAAGGCGGATGTCCGCAGCCAACCGGAGGGCGAGAAAAACAAGGCGGACTAAGCATGTAGCGCCTGCCGAGTCCCCGTGACCGGACGCGGGTTCGAATCCCGCCGCCTCCACCATCCCTCTGCAGCACCTAAGTCGTTGTCAGAGTGGGAGATGGCGTCATCGCCATCCCCCTCCTCCTCTGCTTTCTGCACGCATACTGCACACTTTTCTGTGGCACATGTGCTAAGAGACTGTCTACAATTGCATTAAGACTGTCCTTTTGTGCACGCGCGTACGTGTTCATGGTTAGTCTCACGTCGGAATGTCTGGCCAGTACCTGGGCCTCTTTTGGGTTCGCTCCAGCCTCCATCAGCCAGGAAATAAAGCGGTTCCTAAGGGAGTGGAAATCGACTTTGCCTTCACCATGCACGTGCTTCGGTATCCCAGCCTTCTGGAGGTCAATATCAAGTTCCCTTGATGGGTGGGTCGATACAAAAAGGAGAGGGTTCTCTGGAACGCCTTCCTTCACAGCGTCCACCCTGACGAACCGGTCATCGTATAGCTGTCTTGCTGCTCCACTGACGCCGTACTCATGCAACCGCAGTGCAAGGTCACCCGGTATTGGCTGATAGCCGGCTTTGCGGTTCTTTGTCCATTCCGCATGAAGCACAAGCTTCGAGTTCGTCAGGTCAATATCGTCCGTTGTCAGGGAGCGCAGTTCACCAGCACGCAGACCGGTCATGAGGGCTGTTTCGTAAACCAGCCTCCTATGATCAGGTGCAATCTCCAGAAGTTTCACAACCTCGTCATTTGTAAGAACACGTCTTACTGAGGTAGGTGCCCCATTAAGTTGATCGAGGTTTTCGAGTGGATCTCTATCCAGGTATTCCCTCCTCTTAGCCCATCTGCAGAATGATCTCAGGCATTCCGCATAATTCCTGAGCGTTTTTCCTGAGACAGGCCTTCCAGTGTTCTCATGTCCGTGCCGCTGAAGGTCCCTAAGGGCTTTCTCCACCTCTGGGAGTATTCCATTCAGATCGCTCAAGCGATCAAGATTCAAGCGCTGTTGCCACCAGGCAAGCTTGTTCTTTCGCTCCTTGGCGTGCGTTCTGCCCCATGGTCTTCCGTCTCTACCCCCCTGGCTATTTCCCCAATCAAGGTATTCGTGAGTTACCTCCGAGAACTGTCTTTTCCCGGCTCTTGTTGCCTTTGAGGGAGGAGGCACCTGACCCAATCTAATCATTGCATGGTGGTGCTCATGATCTTCGGCAATTCGTCTTGTCTCAACCTTCTTCGTTGTGCCGGTGAAGAAGATACGCTTGCCTCGATAGTTTTTATACCATCCTGGTACTTGCCGTTCTCCGCCGGCTTGTTCCGTACATTCGCCATAACTACCCTCCGAATACTTCTATTCTGGTCGGACAGGCCATCGTTACGAAAGACCGTTGTGATGACCTGTCCAAGTTAAATACACACCTCTCCTGCTGCAGACAACTAGCTCCGTACGCTATTCGTCGTACTGTGCCAGTCTTTGCATCTCAGCTTCATACTTTGCCTGCGCCGTTTCAAGCCTTGCATTAACATGCTTAGTGATTGCACCTGCGGTCCAACTTGGCTTTGCGAACATCCTTATCGGTTGTGGTAGTTCTCTTCGGGCAACCGCTCTCTTAATGGTAGCGGTGCTGCATGAGAATATATCCGCAAGAGCCTTTTCAGTTATCAGTGCATTGTCAGGCAGTTCAGCCAAAGAACTGATTACTATGCCTTCTCTGCTGGAATGCTGATGCTCATCGCATCTCATCGATGCCACCCCCTACGACACAATAGGCATTTCTTGATCTATCCCGTCGGAGTCTGGAGCCTTCTATCCATGCTGGCAGCAAATCGATGGGGATCTCAGAAAGATGTGCTCCCCAGGAGCAGATTTGATTCCCAACAGCATTGGGCTGTATTTTAGAGTTGCCGGAAGAGTTAATGCAATCATTCATTTCGGTCACCTTCCGTACACCCTGAACCCGAATCATCCCACAGAATTCCCTCGATTTCTTGCTGTTTGTGCCAAGCAGCCAGCAGCTCAAAGTCATAGTCTGCGAAGCGTACCTCAATGCCAAGGTCCTGAAGTGCTCTGATAAACCAATAGGCCATTGACGGATTTGCGCTGATTCTGTTGAAACCTGTCGTGACGAAGTACTCTGGCTTCTCAGCAATCACGGTGTTAAGGATGTTAGTGAGATGGTGTAGTTCTTCACCGCACATTGATTCAATATCTTCCTCCAAGAATCTCTTGGGCTTGAATCCATGTCTGCGACAGTAGCTATAGCACTGGGATGACTGGTAGTATGCATCCGGATCCAGTGGGTCTGCGCTCTCCCTTGAGAAGACAAACGCTCCGGGCTTCTTATCTGGTAACTTCGTCTTGCGGGTTCCTGTACTCGTTCTGGTTTCCATCTGGATATTCCTCCACTGCTCGTCGGTGCCCAGAGTGCGGCACATTATTGTATCTGATCATTCTATCTCCTTACTTAAATGCCTGTAGGGGTATTTCGCAGGACCTTCCTGATCAATGTCCTTACAGGATCACCATTTTCTCAGTGGGTGACTCACCGCCTGGCATTGGTTGCCAAGGTGCGGATGCTTAAATCAATGGAATCACCCCCTCATGAGCTGGATTCTCATGAGATGCGTTGTAGGAATTGAATCTGGATTGTGAGCTAACCCTTTACAGGGCGTTCCTACAGCGGTATATACAGACATAAGTGTCTCCTTCCTTGGTTGGACTGGGGTACTGTTTTACTGTCCGCCGGGCTGCAACCCGGCGGATTCTTTCTATCATCCACTTGCATCTACTCCTTGGTAGTATCTTGATGATACTGGGTATTGCTTCATTCGTGACCCCCATCTTCGGGTATTTCATCAAATTTGTATGGCACCTGCACCTCATGGAGTTCTAGGTTTTTCCAGTCCTCGATATCCTGTGTAATAGGACAGATATAGTGCCTGAGCGGGCGAAGTCCATTTTTCGGTTCTTCGTCAAGTTTAAGATTCCCAGTTAGAAACAAAGCGATGTTGTTTCCGAGCTGCTCTGAGTCTTCAGCGAAGAGTTGAATTCTCTTCCCAATGCGACAGACTGTCTCTTTCTGTTCATCTGATGTCATCATTAACACCGCGATTTCTAGTATGCTGGCAATACATGCGATGGATAACCTCGTACGTCGTCTTGTTTCTATTTCGTGCACTACCAATGTTGTTAATGGCTCTAAAGGAAGATCAAGATGGTGGGCTAAGATTTTCAAATCAGACAGTTTACTCTCAGAATGGATACCCCTTTCCCTACGGGTAATTCTGGTCTGCGGAATTCCAGTCAGTTCACTAAGCTCATGCTGTGAATGCTTTTTCTTTTATACGAGCATCTTTAAGAATTCGACTCGATCGTAACGTTGATTTGAAACCGCACATTGCTAACCTCCTTACTTGAGTCAAAGATACAGAAAACTGCAAAAAAGGTGTGTCCTGGAACGCTACAACTTGTGTAAGTAATTGCATGACAGCAACATATGGGGGGATGGCTGTCTCGTCGTATGAAATGCCATTACAAAGCATAAAAGTAGGCTAATTTATGGTATATTAAGTTATAAACATAATGAAGCATCTTAGGTTATCGAGAATCCGAAAAATGGGGCATTCGCTGCTTTTCCTAATCCCATGGAGGACATATGGTTATAAACAGCAAAACCATCGAGATCGCAACCACAGTTGTGGGCCTTCTTGCCACATACCTCGTGCGCGAGTTCCTCGAGCAAAGGGCCGATCGACGGTTCTGACTCCGATAACGAAAGAACATGCCTGAGATGCATCAGTGAGGCCGGAGGCTCTCTTCAAAGGGGGTTTCCGGCCTCTCCTTCAACGCAGAGCGGTGACTGAGAACATTAAACACTGTGGCCGGGAGGTTCCGAATGGGCTTCCTGGCCACTTCTCTTAACGGAATGGAGGAAATGATGGATACAGTAACGAAACGAAGCCGTGTCAGGGTAAGTTCGCCTTTCTCGGAGGTAAGAACTTCCCCGGTAAGTGTGCATGGGAGCCAGGTATCGAACCAGGGCATCGAGATCCGGGATGACCACGGAGACTGGCAGTGTCTTAACATCCACTCCAGCAGCTACAAACTGGTTCCTAACGCCCTGGTCAACGAGATAGCCGAGGAGATCCTCATCCAGACAGGCCAGCAGTGGACTCCTCAAAGGGAGGTTTGGACAGGCAGGTACTGGGCAAAGCTCTACAGGTCCAACCTCGACCTGGATGTGCCTGAAGTAGGCGACACGATCAGCCTTGGCATCAGGATCGAGAACAGTTACGACGCAGTTGCCAATTCAGAATGGTTCTGATGGGCTTCGTACTGTCCTGCACCAACGGCTTGGTCAGCCCGAAACACTTCTCAAGCTTCTCCATGCGGCACGTAGGTGACGAAGAGTTAAGTTTCGGGCTTGCCGCGGCGAAGATCAGACAGGGCATGGGAGAGCTGGAGGGAATACTTCCTCTGGTCAACCGTCTGAGCCGCATCCCTCTGACTGTCGATCTCATAAGCCAGGTTGCGAACGAGACACCCTGCCGAACCGGGAGTGGGAGAGGTCTGTAAGCTTCTCGGAGGCTCAGAGACGGCCTGGGACTTGTACCAGGCAGTTACGCATAGATTGAGCCATCATGGTCGCGGCAGAGCCGGTATTCAGAACGAAGAACAGATTGGAGATTACTTCCTCGGGAGGATTGCCAACAGAGCAGCCTGATCAACCAGGAATTAAAGAATGGGCATGGGTGAAGGTGACATTACTAGTTACCGACATCCATGCCCGTATTTCAAGGGGAGGAAAAATGAGCCACGAAACAACGCCACAAGACGAGGAGATGTACCTGGTGGCAAGAAAGAAGATCAGATGCATCTCCGTCTGCGAGCATGTTACCCGGAGGCATGGACCGGTTACCGATTTTGAGGCCGCCAGAGCCCTCTTAAAGCCCTTCTTTGACCAGGAGCCTTATGAAGCTGTCTACTGCATCGCTCTGGACAGCAGCAACCGTTTCCTGGGCTTTATGAAGCTGGAGGAGGGCACATCGAACAGTGCCAGGGTACACCTGAGGAAAATCTTCGTCTTTCTCTTGTGCGAGACCAACGCCACAGGGCTGATCCTCGCTCATAACCACCCCGGAGGCAGCACACAGCCCAGCAGGGAGGACATCGCCCTTACAAGAAAGATCCATGAGCACCTGAAGGAGCTTGATGTCCGTCTCCTTGACCACATCATCTACGCACCTGGAATCTCCGACAGCGAATCCAGCTGGGTTTCGCTCCAGAGCATGGGTCTGGTGCCGGCATGAGAGGCTACCGCAACTGGAGGCTCCGTCTTGAGCATGAACTGCGGCGACGATTCTGCCTGGACATCGAAGACTGCCTTGATGAGCCGCTGCTGATGGGCTTCTACCATGAGGGTGAAGATCCAGGGGCAGTGGCAAACTGGCTCAAGTACAAGAGAGATCTCACCGAATACGAGGGGTGGGAGACACCATGAGCCGCTACCTTCCCATCTCTAACATGAAAGGAGGTGTATCAATCAATGGCACACCGAACACTCGTTCCTCGAATCAAGTCCCCCGGAATGCAGATACGGTTCCAGGACTATGTTGATTCACCGGGCATTAACTTCTCAACCTTGAAGCGCATGGCCACAAGCCCCTTCACTATCAGCATGCACTCAGGAACCCGCCTTCACAGACACCTGCGATGCTCCTGGGAAGGGCTACTCACACAGCGGTTTTCGAGCCGGAGAGATTCCAGCTTGATTATGCCCTGTGGCACGGAGACCGAAGAGGCAAGGCTTACAAGGAATTCGCCGAGGAAGCTACCCAACAGGGCCGCTCCATTCTTAAGGAAACGGAGCAGGACACAGCCCTTGCCATAAAAACGCCGTTAAGAACACCGCTGAAGTGGCAAGGCTCCTGGAACAGGGTCATTCAGAAGTTTCTATGTTCTGGAATAACCCGGCCACTGGCCTGGCATGCAAGGGGCGCCTTGACTGGATAGCCTGTGAAGGGGCCATCCTCGATCTGAAGACAACCTGCAGCATAGACCAGAGGGCATTCGCCCTGAAGGCATGGACCATGGGATACTTCCACCAGGCAGCCATGTACCGTGAGGCTTACTCAGTCGCCTCGGGCAAAGGAATCCTCCTTCGAAGCGGCATCATCGCCGTGGAGAAGGATCCTCCCCATGCCTGCCGTCTCTACTGGCTTGATGAGGACTCCCTGGAGCAAGCACATGAAGAATACATCGCCTGGCTGGAGAAGGTCAGGGAATGCAGAGAAAACGGCCTCTGGCCTGGTCCTGAGCCCGTAGAGAGCGAACTGTCTGCTCCTGCGTGGGCGATGTCATCAGGTACAGAAGAGGCCTTGACTTCGAAGGAGTTGATGAAAGTGAAGACCTAAAGCAGGATAACCCGCAGTTCCACGTCGACCTTATGTTCCCCAGCCGTTACCTGAAGGCGGCTGACTTCGAGGGAAAGCCTGTTGCTCTTACAATCTCCGAGGTCATTCGTGACAAGGTCCAGATGGCCACGGGGCAGAAGGCGGAGAAATACATCCTCAGGTTCAAGGAAACGGACAAGGAGCTGATCCTCAACAAAACCAACGCCAAGGGCATCGCCAAGCTGCTCAGGGAGCCTAAGGCGGTGAACTGGGCTGGATCCACCATCGTCCTGAAGCCGACCACCTGCGAAGCCTTCGGGGAGATCGTGGACTGCATCCGGGTGGAGATGAGGGAGGCTGGGTAACGGATTCAAGCTACTATAATTGGGAAAAGGGCTGGTGCAGAACTGCAAGTACCGGCCCCTCCCAAAATATTGGTCTGTCCCACACACTTGAGAGGTGATACTTGGGTCGATCAATCATTGGGGATTCAGAGGTCTTCTTCATGTCAGCCAACGAGCATTCTCTGGCTCCCCAGTTAGCGGTACAAGAAGTGCCCCGATACTTCTGAAGGTATCGGAGCACATACTAGTACAAGCATCAAATGAAGCTATAAGATAAACAAAACAATTACTTGCTCAATACTCAACAGTGTGACACCAAACAGGGTAAATCCGCTGACCGCAAGAAATGCAAATATTAACCAGAAAATGCATTTAACTAAATAGTACTCAACGTAATGTTTGTTCATTATTCCTCCTTTCTCGAATATTTACTTGATATGGAAACTGCTTGCAGGTTTGGCAGGGATCAAACTCTTTGGACTTTCCGAAGAGCATACCGAAGTACCTCTATTTATATATATACAAATTATGGCCAGTAAAGTGAACGTACACTTTTTTTGGCGTCTTCTTCAAAGAGCATTTTCATATGAGAGTAGAAAATTCCCAGAGCACCATCAGTCGCGAAGCCATTCAGATCCAATCACATACAGGTGCATCAAGTCCATTGGCACATTTACAGTAAATGTGGTTATGGGGCGGCTGTCACCAAACCTGATGATTCCTGCTAATTCAATTTGAAAACACCTAGGCAGGTACGATCGACAGGCTTGTTCAATCCTTGGATCTAGGATCTTTTCTCTAAGGCAGCTTACCGCAGGTGTACAAAACCGGACGGTTTCGTCCGGTGTCAATGGGCTTAGAAAGCGTCTTTGAGTCGCGAAAAGAGGTGAGAAGTCATCAAACCAAACATTTCTGAAGGGAGGTGACCATAGTGAATGTTGTCGGATACATCCGGGTCAGCACCGATGAACAAGTGCGAGAGGGTATGAGTCTGGAAGCACAGAGATCGAAGATAAAGGCGTGGGTCCAAGCCATGGAATTTAAGCTTGTTGCGCTTGAGGAAGACGCCGGAATATCCGGTAAAAGTATAACCGCGAGAGAGGGCCTTAAGAGGGCCTTGGAGCTTGCATGCTCCCAGAAAGCGGCATTGGTCGTCTACAGCCTCTCTCGGCTCTCCAGGAGCACCAGAGACACCCTAATGGTGGCGGATAAGCTGGACAAGGCGGGAGCAGACCTCGTAAGCCTCTCAGAACGCATAGATACTACCACAGCAGCCGGGAAAATGGTGTTCAGGATGCTTGCAGTTCTTTGCGAGTTCGAGAGAGATCAGATCTCAGAGAGGACCAGCGCCATTCTTCAGCACAAGAAGTCACTCCTTGAGGCCTATTCGCCCACGCCTTACGGATTCACCAGACATGGCAAGGCACTCAGACCAGAGCCCGAAGAGCAGAGGGTTATCACGAAAATCAAGCGAATGCATCGGCAAGGGAAGAGCCTGCGACGGATCGCACAGCACCTCAATACGAAAAGAATCCCATCAAAGAGAGGCTGCCGATGGCATCCGTCCACCATCAACTACATCCTGAACAACGGGCTCCACGCAAGAAAAGGATGAGTCTTAACCGCTACATGGGATAAGGTTACAAGCAGATGTACGTCCATAACCGTCCGGTATTGTACTTAAAGTCAAATATGAAGGTGACCCGGGGCTGATGTCAGCCTTGAGTCTGTGAACACGAAAATGGCGCTTCAGAAAGGCCCCATTTAGCATGTAATCAAGAGAGGAGAGGATAATGCGCATACTGATAGTTGCAGTGCTTCTTGTAAGCCTGTCCAGCTTTGCCGCACCGGTAGGACTGGGCATGGGACTAACTGTTGTCAACGAGAAACAGTCAGCAGCTGACTATGGATGGACAGGAACCCTTGAAGGTGGAGCTGAACTCCTTGGCATTGACTGGGGAGCAAGGATCATGGGAACCATCTACTATCCCCGTTACTCCCATCATCCAGGAATGACTGCTCTTGGCCTTGCTTCAGGCACTGTAATGCTTGAGTCGAACTTCGGTATGGAGTTCGGCGGAGGAATGCAATACAGGAACGACAAGATCAGAATGGTTGACGATGATGAGTTCGTGCCTGTACTCTATCACGGCTGGAGATTTGACCTTCCAAGCGGCCACTCCATCCGTCCCTTCTGTCTGTTTACCCTTAATGAGAGAGAGACGATACAGGCTGGATTCCTTGTAAGCTTCGGTCGTTAGTTCGGACTGAAGAGGATCCAGCAGTCCTCTCATTGAGGAAGTGCCCCCGTCACCACCCGGCGGGGGCATGCCTCATGAATGACGATGAATCATACATCCCAGCCGGTCAGCGTCTGAACTCATACCATCGGCATCCGGTGATTGCACGCTTGTGTTTTAATGCTGCAAATCTAGTAAATTGAAAGGTGTTCTTGGCAAACCCCGGGGATTCGGAGTCATTCTCCGGCATCCCGTAGCTTCAATATCCAATAATGCGACATGACTGCTTTCCAAGTCAGTCCGATTTCGCCCTCAAAAAAAGTTTTCGGCCAGCTCTGTCCAACCACTCACAGAGAGGCCCCCAACACCAAAAACGCTACAAGTTGATGGCAAGAAACAATATAGCCCAATACAGCCCATCCACAGGCCCAATTTGAGCCTACGTTTCTGTATCGGATTGTTCCTTCTTGTAGGGTTCTTGGTGTCAGGGGTTGGTGTAAGGCCTGAGTGATACGCTAGGTAATACCTAAGCAAGGGGAGGCCTTTTTGCCTCCTCGGTAGGACTAGCTGGAGGGGTAAGTGGAGGGGTAAGGGGGGGAGTAAGGTCTATTGCCAAATTCGACTCGAGAGGGTCAATAAAACATTTCTGAGCTGTTTTTTTACAACCAACTCAAGGCAGTCTCTCGCGAATCGCTTCCGTGTCCAGCCTCGCTGCGTCCATCTCCGTCTCAGTTTCTGTGGTTTATAGAGTGTCCCGAAGCAGTGGGCACAGGCTGGCTCCGTAACCGGGCTTGATGGAAAAGCTCCTCTTCATCGCTGAGGACATATGGATCTTCGGCAAGCTCATAAGGAACAGAGTCGACCTCAGAAGGGCCATAGAGTTCAATGTGCCGAGACGGCTGTACTGGTTGTCTACAGCCTCTCTAGGCTCTCCAGGAGCACGAGAGACTCTCTCATTGTGGCAGACAAGCTGCACAAGGCTGGAACTGACCTCTTCAGCCTCTCAGAGCGGATCGACATAATCACCGCTGCCGGCAAGATGGTTCTCAGGATGTTGGCAGTTCTCAAAGAATGTGAATGCGATCAAATCGGGGTAATGACCATGTCAGCAACAGGCGGGGGCGTGCAAATGAGAGTGGATCATCGCAACTCGTAGTGGAGTGCCGATTCGGTTCTTCATATAGCATGGGTTCTCCGTGGTGAGTCTAACACCCAGAATCAGCAGCTGGGTAGCTGCATACTGTTGTTGTACATATTCTTGCCGAGTATGTAGATTGTAAAACCATCAGCTCCCCCGACTTCGGAAGTAGTCACGAAGCCTGATGTAATGGGCTTTCCGCGCAATCTCTGGTTCTGCCTGCACTATCTCATCCAAGCACTCTCCTAGCGAGCGTGGAGCCCAAATCCCCTCGGTAATAAATGCATTCAACAACAATAAACACTCCGCAGGGAATCGACTGCACAAATGAGATTCTTGAAGTAGATGGATGAGGAAGTCGGAGGATTCAACTGGTCGCAACCAGTCTTGAACCATAGCTAATGCTTCCGGTAACTTGCCTTGGGCGGCGATAACTAGAAGGGTCAAGGATTCGGCAATCCGCGGAGTGACAAGATTGAGTGATTTGGGCCACACATGTTGCCAGAATGGCTGAACACGGTTCTCCCAGTATTCCTCACGCTGCTTGCCGGCCCCCTTAAGAGCCTGGGAGAGTGCTTGAGCGGACTCCTCGAGCCCATCTTGAGGTAGTGCGCCAATCGCTATTCGCAACTCATCCACCGAATATCCTTCAGGAGGATCCAATGCTACATACGTTATAAACGTAGCATACTGATGTCGGATAACGCCGAACTCTGCATAATGTTTTGCACATTCCAGAAGCTGTGATTTGAAGGCCATCAGCAAGGGTTGATACAGCCGTGGTGAACAAAGAAATCCTTCCCAAACCCCCCTCGCTTCGCTTGGATTCTCCCAGGAAAACAGTGGTAGCAGATGTTTCTCAGTCCACTTTTGGTCCACCCGAAAGAAGGCAATTACATGCGAACCCAGGAGCACACGACCGTGGCGATATCGCTCAACCCGTACATCACACAGTTGTGTAAATAGAGGTTTGATGTCACTTGGTAGCAAGTCATTATCATTCAGTTGCCTATGAAAGCACAGATTAATTATCGCACGCGCAATAAGCCCAATTGGATGATTAATTGCCTCAGCGAATGGCTGGTCGCTGATATCATCGTTGCGCTCCATATCCCTCCCCAACTGGAGTGACAGTGCTAGTACTCGTTGGCACAAGCTCAGCAGGATGTCCTGGTAGTGTTCAATGCTCTTGGATGCAGCCTCAATCCACCACGCTACGCTGTGGATGGTCTCCAAGATTACCGAATCAGGCATGGTCTGCATTGTAGGTGCAGCGTAGCGCCACATTCGCAGTATACGCTTCTTATCTCCCCAAATATAGAGGGCATCCCGCCATCGATCAGCAGGCCAAAGGTTTTCCTTTGCTATGTCAGCAAGAGCGAACAAGCAATTCATAGGGTGCTTTTCGCATGCATTGCGCCACGTATCCTCTTGAAACGGCGTTCGTTCGGGATGTGAATTCTTCAGCCATTGCACCAGTTCGTGTCTTTTTCGAGGGGCAATGTCGATGTCACGGCTTTCTTCGAAATCGGGATCGCCTGTGCCACTCATCCAGTTTGAGAACTCATCGCTCTCGTTGTCCTCTAGGTGCCATTGCGGGTGGGAGCTAGATAGCTCTTCCAGCTGGGCTCTTGCCGGGGTGCCCAGTGTGACACCTGAGGCTTTCAGTTTAGCCAGACGTAGCCACACTGCTCGTGAAACTATGTTATGCCACATATCTGTTTCAAGATCATCTCGATACATCTCGCGTGGAGGACCCGCCAGGATAGCCGCTTCCAAACGCTCCTTAGACTTCCCTCTCAATTCGCGCCCCTGCAGTACCAACAGCCGGAACACCTCCCGGCCGGTAGCCACAGACCAGAGCCACCAATAGTTGTCTGCAATCAACCAATCCACCCATTGATTGGATGGGATCCATTCACCTTCGCTGGCAGCGAACAGAGCCAATCGTTTAAAAGTAGGATAGGGCCGCTCGAACCATTCCTGTGCAATTCGTATAGCTCGGGCATGATTTTGGACAGAAACCGCCAGCCAGGAATCGCGCAGTAACTCGATTAAACAAACCCAGTTGTGGATGTCTCGGTTCTGCCAATGTGGTGTGATTGATGGCAAATCCCAGTAAGAAAGGTCTCTGTGGTCGTCAGCTTCACCTAACTCTCGCAGCAAATCCAGCGCATCGCACAACAGTTGCTCAAAATCCCCTATCAATTGCGGCAAGATAGACGACAGTTCAGAGTTGGATAATTCCATTAGAGCCGAATGCACGTCATCAGTGGTCAGTACCAAACTGGAATCCACAAGCTGGCTTACCCGTAGGGGCTCATCAGTATTCTCTTCTTCATTGCCCCAGTAAAATGGTTTACTCAAGACGACCTGGGGTGCGAGCAATTCACGAAGCTCCAGACGTAGAGTAGCAGTAAGACCCACTAGTTTAACACGCGATATCCAATGATAAAGTTCATAACTACGCCGCGAAGATTTCACTCTTCCGCTGAGTAATAATCGCCACAAAACCCTCATCGATGGGCTAGGGATAGCATTGGGCGCTTGTGACCGAATCACCTCCAGTTCGTCATTCTTACCTGCACTTTCCAGTGATGCAATGTGAGTGAGTTGATGCTCAATGAGACTCGAAAAACGATCATGCAACCGCCCACCATGTTGAACGATCCAAAGAACCAACCTTGGATCATCCAAGTGGCGCACTAGCCAACGCCCCAGTTGGAACATCACATCATCCCATTGACTGCCAGTAAAACCACCGAAAGCAAGCAACATGAACGGTGCGCGATTATAAGGAGCTGGTCGGTGAATCAGGCTAAAGCGTAAATTGGCGTCTGTTTCATCGTGGGGGGGAACGCAGAATCGAATAAGATCATCGTGCTGAAAGCGCTCATCTGCGAAGGACTCTAACAGCCAATCTAGAGACGGTACGGGATTGAAGTTGGCGAAGCACTTAGCCGGCAACCCTGATTTGTCGGACAAAGCCCACAGCATCCGACTGACGAAGTCGTCCTGCTGCGTACTACTCGAGGGTCTTGTGAGAGCATGGTTTACAACAATACGTTCCTTGCCTAGTACGCCATCACGGTAAGTGTCTGCCCAAGCGTGCAAGGTCTTGTGTAGCTTGGAATGATCGTTACTGCCAGCAGGTATTTCATATAGGATGGGCGTTACACCCTTTGCTTCCCACTCAATGACCTTGGACTTCTCTTTCCCGGGTTCGCAATCGCCGAGTGCCCAAGCTTTTGGAGTTACCTCTCCCTGCATCCGATCAGCGGCCAGCGCATCCATCATGTAGCGGAGAACTTGATCATTTATGCTGTATCCGATGAAGCATACTGTGTATTCTCGGAACAATTCACTAACGAAACGTGCAGCCCAGCGTTCTGTAAGGTAGGCTAGACCAAAGTCACCACTTGTCATAATGAGTCGATTTAGTGCAGTTATATCTTCTTTACTAGGAAGTAATCCATGTAGAAAACCAGTCCATTCCATCGGCTGTTCTTCGGAACCGGCAACAGCGGCGCAGAATATGCCTGAAACACTTGGCCAATGCGTTTTGCAGCTGAGTGAAATACCCGGTCGAAGTTTGTGGTAACTAGTCGCAAAGCTCCCTCACGACTGAGAGCCAGCCGTAGAATCGCCGAATGTGTTTCAGTGGCACCCTTACGGTACAGTTTGGGCCTCAGCGCTTTTGCCAGCGCACGCCGGACGGCCAAGCGCTGCCCCGGTAGACGTCTCTCCAGCAGGTCCAGTGTGGCATCGAACTGCCCTAGTTCGAGTGCTTTCCTCTCTATGGCTGAAGGGGTCGTTCCATTCAGCTCGTAGATCTTCTTGACCAATCCACAGAAACCTGGAAGGCCAGCAGGGTAGGAAATCCCAGCACCACAGAAAAACACCACACGACCTTCCTCATGCGCCTGCAGAAGCGAGTCGGGGATATCTGGGCCGTCGGTGATGAACTGCATTACTGCTCTTCTCTTTCAAATGTACCCAAATGCGAAGCACATTTTCTGTGTCTAACGTTCAGCGTGACGGTCGCGACCTATGGTTGCGTACCGTCCACGCTGTTGTTATGGACTTCTCCTATCTGCAAGAACTCGAGAAGACGATACACTAAACGTGGGGGGCGGTTCCGGGGGCGCACTGTTCTCATCAGAACCTTAACCATGCAATGCTCTCCAATGGCTGGAGTTCCACTATGAATGGTCTCAGTGAATTGCTCTGTGGCCTCCTTTGAAGCCGATCCGTAGATTGTATCATCTGGATTATCGATGGGCCGAAGCTCAAAACGACGATGTTCAGGTAGAAAGCCCAGAAGCGTCCCTGAGATTTCACCACCCTCTTCATCGATCTGAGTAGCTTCCATTCGAATCCTAGCTCGATGGACAGCTGCTGCATCCATTGTCATGTCCTTGGTATCGTTAACAATACGCACTGTCGCCTCGCTGGTGTCTAGGTCGATGAAGAAATCACGCAGAGCAGATAAGGACCTGGGATCAAGATCCTCGGCAACATGTTCGAACACCTCTTCATCAACTGAGCCTGAGGATTCGAGAAGCATAAGTACTTTAGCAGTTAACTCCTTCAGAGCCGTATCAAACATTTGTGTTTGATCACTAAGTTCATCAAGGAGAAAACCAAAAGAACCGTGTGTTACCCCTGTTATCATTAGTGTAGTCAGGTCCTTTAGTGGGACTCTGCCCCGCTCTCCCAGTCCACCGAGTTCCGCAGATGCATACTGCTTCGATAGAATGTCCTGAAAGTGCTCAAGGGCTCTTCCAGCAAAATTAGCTGCTATCCCGCGAGACCCAAATACAGGTTTCCCTCCGAAATAGAGAGCAAGACTCGCTTGGTGTATCCTCGCAGAGTGAAGTGCTTCAATTTCTTTCAAGAGCTCTCTTTTTCTCTGCTCATACTGAATCTGTCCGACTGGATCCTCGATATCATAGGCATCTTCCATAAGCAATGTAAGTGCCGCAAGCTCAGCTTCGAGGGCTTCAAGTTCCAGCTTACGGTGCATGGTTGAGTCCTCCAATCATAGAGATAGCCTGGGCATCATCCGCTTGAAGGGGGACCATCAGTAGCCCCTTCCATAAGTATGTCATTCTCTGGTGTGAGAACAACCCAAACCAATAGCGAGAGCGAGATACGAGCTGTCGGCTGGGCAAACCAAGATCCTCATAGAATGCATCGCAGGAATACGTCTGCTTGATTGCATCTCGATCAAAAAGGCTGCTCCTGTTCTGGGCAACGAAATCTTTCCATGATGAGAGGTCGCTACAATGCACAGGTCTCTCTGCGAAAGTAACAAGATCAATATCGCTTGGTGGCCTAGAGCGATGCTTCTCGCAGTCTTCAAGATAGCTACCATCAATCCACTGAAATCCATCAATAATCCCATAGCTTCGCAGTTTCTCTCGATATCTAAGAAGACCGTTGAGGATGCTTACTCTTTCGGGTGATGAGGCAAAACGCTGGACAATCTCAACAAGAGTGGCTTGATAGGGCGCCATTGCAGCAGATTCCGTGGGTCCTGCATTAGGTAGAAATGGTGGAAGTACACCTGATTGGTTTAGCGATGGTATCATGTTTTCTCCCGATTCACTTGCATGACAATGATTGCGCCGATTCGAGTATTCTTAGTAATTCTGTAAACGAATATATGATTATTGTGCATCATTGCCACGCCAAGAGAATTACCTGGCAGGTATTCCCATGCCGGTTGCCTTTGAAACCTTCTCTTGTAGCCTTGCACCCTCATACAGTCATGAACCTCCCATTCCTCTCCAGCCACTCCCTCGCACCGGCGTAGTCGGGTAGGCATGAGGATACCAGGCTCCAGAACTCGCTGGAATGGTTCCTGTGTTTGAGATGGCAAAGCTCATGAACTACGACGTACTCAAGTACCGGCTTCGGAGCCATGACGAGGAGCCAGTTGACCCTTATGCTGCCGGTCTTCCCACAGCTTCCCCAACGGGTTTTTAGTGCTGATACCGCTGCCGGTCCTGGTGCTACATTCAGAACAGGGGCATAGAGGCTTATTAGAGCCTTACATCGTCTTTCAGTCTAAACCTGAGCCACTTCTCGATGGCGGCCCTTACATCGTTCTCAGAGGCATTGCAGGGCTTTGTTACGAGGAATCCGTGTCTATATGAGACTGTGACGCGGTTGATGTCTTCTTCTCGTACCCGGAGTTTCATGTTCCGCCCGTAAAACGGTATCTTGGCTCCGGTCACGAACCGCTCCGGCCAGGAGAAGATGGATCTCTCTTCCAGTGCGACCATGTCTTCGACTTTGCGGTAATCCACTGCCTCTTCTTTTTGACAAAACTGTCAACTCTGTCTCTGGAAACGTCCTCTGGAGCCACGGCTTCAACCAAATCAGGAGTTACACGGATGCTCATGCGCTTTGCCCTGGTGCTGTAACGGATGGAGTAAGGGATCTCAGTGGAACCGACGGTGAGTACAGGCATCAGCTTACCTTCACATAGAATCGAAGAGCGAACTCCTCCACCTTATGCGGCAGGGGCATGAGCTTTCTTGCATCCTGCAGGCCTGCTTCGTATGCCATTGCTCTTACCTGCTGCCTGAGTTGTTTCTTGAGCTGAGACTTCATGTGCCAGCCGACAGGGGCTTCATCATCATCGGAGTAGAGTTGGTCGATCTCCTGGGCAAGTTCACGGATCCAGTCCATCAGGCTCTTCTGATCTCCCTGACCACCGGCGTTGCATTCTTCATCTGGCTGTTCCGTCTCTTCAGCCAGGTACTCCTGCAGCAGACGATACACTCCGTAGGCCCGTTCATTCATGCCTGAGGCCTTATAGGACTGCTCTTCTTCCCTTACCCCTGCAAGAACGTCATCCAGGCCGCTAAGGGCCTCAGAGGCGTCTATCTGCCTTGATTCGAGCTGCTTCAGTATCTCCATCACCCTTGCGGAGAATTTGTCGTATCTCAAAGGATTCTCAGCAGTCTTCTCCCGGAGGATCTTCGTAAGCTCTGAACCCCGTCTGATGGCTGCGGAATTCAGCTCTGCGGGTTCCTCTGCATCTACTGTCTTAGGCTGCAGGTCAGCCAGGGTTCTCAGTTTGATGATGGAGACCATACCGGATACTTCGAGATAGTCACGGAGCATTTCACGGACCTTTGCGCTGTAGCTCCTGAGGTCGAAATCATCTCCGGGCTCGAACCTGAGCTTTCCATAGGCCAGGAAGGCGGCAATCCACTTCATGTAAGCCGAGTAGTCAAGAACGAAGGGATCCGGGCTCAGGGCCTCGTATGCCTTCAGGAAGGAGGTTGCCTTGCCTTTGAAGCTGTACCAGTCGTCTTCACCTTCAAGCAGGGAGAGCATGGAATCCATTTCAGCCTTGATGTTGCCGGTATTCAACCTGACTGCGGATGTCAGCCGGGACACTTCAGCGTAGGCCGTGGCCAGTTCTTCCCTCTCTGCCTGTATGTCCACCATGGCATGAGCAATGTCGGGCTCGTGGTATGATGAGAGGGCTTCCTTCAGGTAGCGGGTAACACCGATGTAGTCCACAATCAGGCCGAAGTCCTTGTGGTCTCCGAATACCCTGTTCGTTCTGGCGATTGCCTGGAGCAGGTTATGGTCCTTCAGAGGGCTGTCCAGGTACATGGTGTTCTCCACCGGGGCATCGAAGCCTGTCAGGAGCTTGTTGCACACAATGAGGAACTTGATGTCTCCATCCGGGTCTTTGAACCTGGAGATGATGTCCTTCTCCTCTTGCCCCTCAGTCTTGTACTTGCCGAGGTCTTCCCTTATCTCGTTAAGCCAGGCATCCTCGCTGGGCTTGCCGTCCTCCTGGTTGGTTGAGTAGATGGGGCGCTTAATTCTGCGGCCTTTGCTGCTGCTTCATCGGGTGATGTACCTCTGCGGATCATGTCATCAGCTATGGCTTCATCCAGGGCTCTCTTGTAGAGGATGATGGCTTCCCGGTCAATTGCGACAATCTGGGCCTTGTATCCGTCAGGTTCAACATGAGCCTTGTAGTGTGTCCAGATGTCTTCGGCGATGGTCTTGATCCTTTTTGGATGCTTTGCCAGTATGGAGACCGTTACGCTCTTTTCCTTGAGCTCGTTCAGCCGCTCCTCATCCAGATCGCTGAACCAGTTGTCGAACTGCATGTCCAGGTGTTTTTCGTCAACCTGCCATTCGGTCTTGCGGCTGGTGTAACGAACTGGAACGGTTGCCCCGTCCGCAACGGCATCATCAATGGAATACTTGTCCAAGTAGCCTTCTCCATTCGCGCCGAAGTTCTGATAGGTATTCAGGTCATTCTTCTTCACCGGGGTTCCTGTGAACCCGAAGAACCAGGCATCAGGCAGTGTTGCCCTCAGGTATGCTCCCAGGTCTTTCTCCTGTGTGCGGTGACATTCATCCACCAGGACGATCCAGTTGGAGCTGTTCTCCACAGACTTACGGGAGCCGTCGAACTTGAAGATGGTGGATAGCAGGGTTAAGCCCACAGTGCCGGAATGGACATAGCTGTGGAGGTCCCGAACAGATTTCATCTGCCTCGGGTTGGGGAGACCGCATGCCTGGAATGTTTTCGCAATCTGGTCGTCCAAGTCAATCCTGTCCGTTACCACCAGGATGTTAGGGCTTGCCAGGGATGGATCTGAGAGCGTTCTGTGGATCTTGAGCTTCAGGGCGGTGAATACCATGGTGAGGGACTTGCCGCTGCCCTGTGTGTGCCATATGAGGCCCTGTCGGTGTTTCCCATTCACCACGCGGTCAACTATCTTGTTTACGGCCCTATACTGCTGATACCGGCACATCTTCTTTACAGTCTTGCCGGAGCGGGTCTCGAACACGATGAAGTGAGCCAGCATGTCCAGCAGTCGTGATGGCTCCAGCAGGCAGTAGAGGGCGTTATCCAGAGCAGAAGCGAACTCGGTCTCGTTCCTGGGCCATGGGTCTTTCCAGACACTCCAGAATTCAGATGGAGCTCCCGTGGTTCCGTACAGGGTACGCACACCATCTGTGATGACGCTGAAGAGATTGGAGTAGAAGAGTCGGGGAATATCCCTCTCATACTGTTTGATCTGCTCGAAGCCCTGGGAGACCTTGTCTCCGACGGCAACGGGGCTCTTGGCTTCAATGACGACTAGAGGAATGCCGTTCACATATACGACCACATCAGGCTTGCGGGAACTCTGGGCCTTAACGAAGAGTTGGTTGGTCACTGTGAACCGGTTACGCTCTACATTCCGGAAATCAATGAGGTGGATGGTCTGCTTGGTGGATGAGCCGGGAACATGTCTGCTGTAGTTGCCTCGAAGGAGAGAGAGCCACTGCTGGTTATCCGTCACATTAAGCATGTCCAGGTAGACGGTTCTGGCCGTATCCTCATCAAGGTCATTGATCTCGCAGATGGCTGAGATGAACTCATCACGGAGGAGAACCTGGTTCAAGCCGTCACGGGCAAGCTCGTTCCTGCTGGGGTGGAGCCAGGAATAACCCAGTGCTTGAAGACCTTCGATGCAGGGTTTTTCGGCGAGGGTGTATTCGCAAGGGGTGGACATCAGACGGCCACCCTTACTTTGCCGGTGAGGAGGTCCTGCATGAGGCCTTTCTTGAGGATTTGGAGGCTTTCCACTAAGGTTTCGTCAGATTCAATCTTATGATCAACACTGCTGAATACTGCTGCAATTTGCCTCTGCTCATCCAATGGGGAATAGGTATTTTTAGCTGCTCCACCTGATAGGCATAAAGATGAATTACTGAGCTCCCCTGCCCAAATCTGGATTTCTGAAGATTAACTACAGGTGAGTTAACTACATGACCAAGATAATGATAAGACACTGATGCGGAAGGTCTGAAAAGTATGATGTCTCCACCAGCATAGGCTTCGATGTCACGCAGTAGAGTTGCTGCCATACCTATTTCCTCGTGTGTTTCGCCTGATCCAGCAAACAGGACATCACCAAGTTGTATTCTGGTGTAGGAGTTTCTACTGGATTCGCTGATGTAAGATGTGAATTGCTTGATGAAGGTCCTATGAGTGGTGTACAATTCACCATACCTTACACAAGGGAATCCCATCTCGATGGAATCTTTCTTTGAACCTCCATGGGATTTCGATACTTCGCCAATCTCAAAGAGCTTGCATACTTTCCAGGTCTCCGGTATCTCCCCAATCTCAGTCTTCTTAAAACTCGTATGCCCAATCCCCCTTGTTAGAAGCTCCTGCATGAGCCCCTGCTTGACCTTCCTGGTTTGCTCAATAGTTTCCCCGGTGGCCTGGATGGTTTCGTCCACGCTGGAGAGGATGGCGGCGATCTTCTTCTGCTCGGGGAGGGGGGGGCAAGAACCTCAAGTCTCTCAAATCTCTTGCGTGGAATGTAAGATATGGTGGTCCCCGTTGATGAACGAACTAACTGCTTTGACATCGAAGACATTAGGTAAAACAGGAAGGAACTTGTTGTCATATTGCTGCCCGGTACTAGCCCTATGAAGGTCTGATTTGATACCAGCTCGTTCAAGGCTATCGCACAAATCCCAGGTGTACAGCTGCATGAGCACAGGACAGTTCCCTTTGGATAAACCTTTAGCTTCATCTCCTTAATAGTCTGTAGATCTACACACCGCCCAAGTTTCGATTCTGATATGGTGTTACCATCAATATCCTCAATCCGACACCAGGGTGTTTTCCCAGAGAAACGCTTTGGCTTATCTCTCATTGGAACAATGAATTTGGCAACAAGTCGATCAAGCCGTTGGCGTTTCCACCCCTCAGGAACGGTCATAACCCAACTCCTTCAGGTAGGCTTCCATCTTTCCCTCGGCTTCATTCCTTTTTGCCGTCAGCTCCTTGAGCTTCTTGTACTCCTCGGCAACATCAATCTGCTCTTCGGGCTCTGTGGAGTCCACATACCTGGCAATGTTAAGGTTCCAGTCGTTACCCTTGATCTCTTCAAGGTCAACAATCCGGGAGAATCGTTCCTCGTCTTCGTAGGCATTGTAGGCCTCAACCAGCCTGGCAACATTCGCATCGGATAGGCTGTTCTGATTTTTCCCGGGAATCATCTCCTCAGCTCCATGGATGAAGAGCACCTTGCCCTTCCGGCCTGAAGGCTTATCCCTGTTGATTATGAGGACAGAAGCCGGAATGCCGGTTCCGTAGAAAAGGTTCGGGGCAAGACCGATGATAGCCTCGATCAGGTCATCACCCAGTATGCCCTCCCGAATCCTGCCCTCTGCGCCGCCTCGGAACAGAATACCATGAGGAAGAACCACTCCAAGCTTTCCCTGGGGCTTCAGGCTGGCAATCATGTGCTGTACGAAGGCCAGGTCTCCATAGCTCTTAGGAGGGCACCCATACTTGTCTCTGCTGTATGGATCCCCAGCATCCCATACTTCCTTGCCCCAGCTCTTAAGGGAGAATGGGGGATTGGCCAGCACCCGGTCAAACCGCTTGATGCTCTTGCTGCCCTCTCTCTGGAGATGTCTTGGGTTCCTGAGCGTGTCTCCCTTCAACACCTCTGCATCGTCTATCCCATGAAGGAAGAGGTTCATCTTGCAAATGGCCCAGGTATTCAGGTTGATTTCCTGACCGTACAGGCTGACCGATCTGGGATTGAGTCCCTTCCTCTCCATGTAGTGTATGGATTCCAGGAGCATGCCGCCTGAACCGCAGGTGGGGTCGTAAATGCTCATGTTGTTCTCCGGCTGCAGGCACTCAACAATGAGACGAACGACCATCTTGGGAGTATAGAACTCTCCACCCTTCTTGCCGGCATCATCTGCGAATTTGGCAATGAGGTATTCGTAAGCATTGCCCAGTACATCGGGCTCAACATCACACTTTCTAAGGCGGTGCTTCTCAAAATGCTCCAGGAGAAGCTCCAGGGTGGCATCAGGGAACCGTTCCTTGTTGTTGAAGTCCACATCCTGGAATATCCCCTGAAGTCGCTGGTTGGCGTCCTCAATGGCGTGGAACGCCGCATTAAGGTATTCCCCGATATTGGTGGTTCGCTTCCTGACATCGCTCCAGAATGCGCCCTCTGGGATATGGAACCGGTGCTCATCAGGTGAGGCTGCGATCTCCTTGTCGTTGTACTGAGCGAGTCTCTGTTCATATTCCTCCTCCCAGACGTCACAGATGCGCTTGAAGAAGAGAAGACCGAAGATGTAATGTTTGTAGTCCGAGGAATCTATCTTGCCTCTGAGGATGTCCGCTGCGCCCCAGAGATGGGATTCGAGCTGCTGGAGTGTTAACATCGGTGCTGCCTGCTTTCGGTAAGGTTGACCCGCTTACAATGAAGAATGAGGATTGATATAGCAAGAAGGAGGATTGGCGGCCGATATAGAGTTATGCATAGTCATTCATCCAGATTGTGATGACAGCTTTCGAGCAGAGCGAGATCGCACACTAATGATAATTGGGAATGAAGTGGAGGTTGATGATGAAAGCAGAAAGACTCATACATCCCTTATTTACCCTATTGCTAACCCTCAGCTGTGGTGATTTGCACGAAGATCTGCCAGCTGTAGTTGCAGAGGTTAATCAACCCGTTCCCAGTTTCACTTATGAAATTGTCTCTGAAGACATCTATGATGCTCCTGTAAAGACCCAGGTCACTCAAAACATTGAGCTAGTTGGTGAGATTTCGCGCGGCGAAATGGAAGGTCTTCTGAATACCCTCTTTCAGAATGTATCGGCGAGTACCGGCTATGAATACAGAGATCACCCAGATGCAATTTACATTTTGTTTATTCTCCAGGCGCTCGGGAAGAAAACTGGATAGCCAAACTGATGAAACATGCGGCCTCATCTACTCCACTAACTACCATCAGAATAGAAACCGACAACTATGCTGTGATTTCCGAGAATGGTGATGTTACCTTCGTTAACCCGAACGAACCGGTTGTAGATGACATACCTGATCAAGTTGAAGAAGTTGCAGATTCCGATGATGCTGAAGCCACAGTAGCTAGATTTGAGTCTGCAAATGGCATCATCTTGGACACGGAGACAGGTCTGCAATGGCAGGTTGGTCCAGACATTGATGTGAACTATATCGAAGCATGCTCCTGGGTGAACGGCTTGGGAAGCAATTGGCATATGCCAAATCTTGATGAACTATCTGAGCTTTACGAATGCGGCATAAGGTGGTCAAGAAATTGGGGGGCTTTCGAAAACAGCGGCTGGTGGGTCTGGGCTGATGATTCAAAATCCTTACCGAGTTATTGTCCACATCCATCTGCAGAATGGAGATTTTTCTTTGACTGTGGAGATGAGGATTGTGATTTGCCTCAATCAGAATTGGGGGAGGAAGAGTTTTTGCTGTATCTGCGCCCTGATTTGCTTCACTTATGTAATACTGAGTGTGCATACTGATAAATGTTAGTGGATCCATTGCGTTAGCGTTTGTAAGAATGTTTAAATATTCTTGAACGCTGCTTGATTCCATAGCAGAAAATCCATCATCATATAGTAATAATAAATAATCAGAATCCCACTTTGATATCCTAATAGCGTTTGCAACAGCCTCTACAGATGCCATTTGCACACCAATATATTGCATAATCTCGCCCTCTTCCGGCGATAGCTTAATATCGGGCCATTGTAGAACATAGTTAGTTGTTGTATCTATAGATAATATACTAATAATAAACATCTCAGATGGAATTCCTTGGTCTATAAGATATTCTTCTACTCGTTCTGCATCTTCAAGATGTAGAGTCTCAGCTTCAATGCTCCCATATGAATTGAGCGGGTACACTAACAACAAGCCTAATATTGTTGCAGTGCAATGCATATTAAGGTGAAAATGTTTGGTCTCACGAATTATCTGCTGTGACTCCATGTGCTTCTCAACCTTCCTTTCATATTTGTAGCGGCTGATACAAGATATCACTTATATGGTTAGACCCGTCAAGTTGAGCTAATCTGTTCCTTAATTTCATTTCACTCAAGGGACCAGCTGGAACGAGTGCCAGGAGTTCATAGACAGGCGAAAAGAGATGGATCCCTCTCTCACCACAGACAACCAGTGAATCGGAGTGGGAGTATGCCTGCCGGGCAGGCACGACCACCTATTGTAACTGGGGGGATGATTCCAGTGAAACTCAGATAGGGAACTATGCCTGGTACCGGGGCAACTCCAACAGTTCTACCCACCCTGTAGGCACCAAGCTTCCCAATGACTGGGGCCTTTATGACATGAGCGGCAATGTTTGGGAGTGGTGCGAGGATGTTTACACCGACAACTATGACAACTGCCCCACCGACGGCAGCGCCTACACTGGTTCAGGCTCCTACCGCATCTTTCGCGGCGGCTGGTGGAGCGGCAACGCCCGTGACTGCCGGTCAGCCGATCGCGTCAGCGGCAGCCCCGACGTCAGGAGCGGCGGTCTGGGCTTTCGTATCGCGCGGTCAGTGCGTTAGTTACCCTTTGCTATTTGTCCCTTGTGGATCTGGAGAAGGGCTTTTTGCGTGATGTTTCAAGCGTTGGGCACTTCAGCACCGGGGATTTGGAATTGTCTCTCAGGAATGCAGATGATTTCGAGAAAGCGAAAGCACTAATCGTTAAGAGCTATGAAGGGAGCTGATAGATTGTCGACCGTCCCCGGAGCCGCTAGAGATAGTTTTAGATTCAATGTGCGTGCTTCCATGGAGTGATAATGTACCTGAGAAAGAGGCTGAATGAACTTCTGACCTTATGGGGCAGGTTACCTCCTTGGCATAGTAATGTTACAGTTTCTGGCTTTTTCTCTTCTTGACCTGTCAGTTCCGCTTCGGTATTCTACAATCAAGTATCACAATCGATGTAAACAAGTGAAAATGCGAATCATTGAGCATGGTCCTGAGTGATTCATGAAAGGTGTGAAATCAGGTTTACTTCATTTTTGAAGAATCATAACGGAGGATGGAGACTTCGGCGAGACTTCAGTGCAACCTAACGCACTCTGAAGGTGATCTCAGAACGGCCCGCTGCCCCACATAGCCCACAATGTCATCGGGCCAATCAGCCCTTGGACAGTCTCCATCGGAACACCCAGTGATCAAGCTCTTGCAGGCCATTGAGCCTCCCTTCGTTGAAAAGAGGCTGGCCACTCGTTGTACAACTGCTTGCCCCACTTGTAGCAGGAAGGACCCTCATGTCGCCAGGGACCCTTGAGCTTGCCCGGAAGACTTGGATTGCCTCGCTAATCGATCTTTCCCGGAGAAACAACCTCCTCTACTATCGGGAGACGAAACGTGGAACCCTGGACATCAGCCAGATGGCTGTGGAGAAACTTCGTGAAGCCATGTCCGGAAGTGCAGTCGCCCTAGAAGATATCATACCTCCAGACCTTCTTCCGGATAGCCAGAAGACCCTTAACAGCATTCGCCGTAAAGCCCTCTCCTTCTTCGAGGAAAAAGGGCTCGATACGTTGCACTTGGCCTTCGGATTCGCCAGTTGGGGCGTGGATGACTCCGGTCGGCCTCCTGAAGCCGCCGTCTTCCTCGTGCCACTGAAGATCTCCCGCAAAGGCAGGGGCTGGAAGTACCTGATGATTAGCGCGACTGACGATCCGACCTTCAGCCCCGTTCTTGCCCATGTGATGCGTGAACAGAAGGAAATCCAGTTGCCTGCTGCGCTTTCCGAGGAGGAGGTCAGCCGGCTGGTTGCCGACCCCTTCGCTTATCTGGAGCACGTCCAAGAGACCCTGTTCAGCAAGACCGATGTCTCGATCACACAAAAGATTGCAGTCGCGAACTTCCTCTTCCAGAAGATGTCCATGGTGAAGGACATCCGGGACAGCACCGATTCCCAACTGGGAAACAACCTTGTTCGAGCTCTTATCGGGCAGGTGGATGCCCGTGTGTCCCTGAAGGGGAAGCGAAAGCCTATCGATTTGGATGAGATAGCACCGGAGGCGGACCATTCGGTGATGAGCGCGGATTCCAGCCAGCAGATGGTTATCCAGCGGGCACTTGATGGGGAGAGTGGCGTGGTGCATGGGCCGCCGGGGACCGGTAAAAGCCAGACGATCACCAACCTTATCTCGGCGATGATCGGCGCGGGGAAACGGGTCCTTTTCGTGGCCGAGAAGCGAGCGGCGCTTGATGTAGTCCTGAAGCGCCTTCGAGAAGTCGGTCTCGAGAACACTGTACTCGACATCCATGGATCTAGCCTTTCCAAGAAGGACTCTACGAAAGGGTAAAGGCATCCCTAGAGGAAGTTGAGCGGTCGAGTGCGGTGGAGACCTCCGCACTGATGCGTCGGTACTCGGAATGCCGCACAATCCTGAAGACCCATGCCCATGCGCTAAACAGAAAGCGCGTTCCTTGGGAGATTAGTCTCTACGATGCCTATGCGAGACATCTGGTACTGGAGCTGGAACGGAAACCCACGATCCGATTTCTTGATGACGTTCTGGACACTTTGGATCCGGATACCCGCCAGGCCATCCACGCAGATATCGAGACACTCCAAAGGGTAGCCGATCTTTTCCTTGGGCAGTCCAAATCTCCATGGAGAAACATGCGGGTGGAATCGCAGGAGGATGCCGCGAAGCTTGGAAAACTAGCACAGACCCTTGCCTACCGGAATCTTCCCCCGGCCGTGGAAGCCACCACAGCGCTTTATGCTCGGTATGGATTGTCCGCATCAAGAAAGCTGACAGAGCTGGCGGGGTTGCTCGAGTCTGCCGTGGAGATCGTACGGCTCCGCACGTCTCTTCCCGAAGAGTTCATCGGGAAGGATCTGAAGGGGCTTCTGCATGACCTTTCTCCGATGGGTGCCCGTGGATTAGGGCCGTGGATGGCCCTTATCTTCAATAAAAGATACCGCGCGGCTAGAGCCCTGCTCAAAAGCCACCTCGCAGTGGGACACTGGCCGATCTAAAGAGAGACCTGAATCGCTTCCAGGCGCTAAAGGAAACCTGGAGCAAGACCACCAATCAATCGTTGGATGCCGTGATTTCATCAGACCTGAAGGCTCTTGATGCCTGGGATGCAGCATTACAGACCCTTCGTGCTATCGAAGAAACTGGACGAATCTCCCTCCGGAATTCACCGACGAGCAACTGCTCTCCTACGCACGTTCTCTCGCGAATGATACTGCCGGCCTGGGGCGGCAGCATTATCGATGCATGGCCGAAGCGAGCCTGATCGAACGGGGCCTCGGTCCCTTCCTTGAGGAGATCAAGTCTAGGACTCCCTCCCCGGCACTCTGGAAGAAGTGGTTCGATGCGGTCTTCCTGTCCTCACTGATCAAAAGAGTGGAATTCGAGGACCCTGAGATCGCGATGTTCGATGCCGAGCGGATGAACAAGACGGTAGACGACTTCCTGCTGGCAGACAGGAAACGTTTGGTGCTAAACCAGTTTCGGATCCGGCGAACGCAACAGGAGCGCATCATCCAGGCTATGAATCGTCATCCCGACCAAGAGATGATCGTCAGAGCGGAGGCCCGGAAATCCCGCAGGCAGCTACCAATCCGGCACATCATCCCCAAAGCGACGGACGTGATACTCGAGATGTTCCCATGTTGGCTGGCAAGCCCTCTCTCTGTCAGCCAGATGATCGATACAAAAACCGCTACTTCGACGCTGTGATCTTCGACGAGGCGAGTCAGGTTCTTCCGGAGGATGCCGTCCCTTCTCTTATGAGGGCCAACCAGCTCATCGTTGCTGGGGATCCGCATCAGCTTCCACCGACAACGTTCTTCAATAGCGTAGATGTAACTGAGGAGGAGTACGAGGAGCGGTTCACTAACAGTAATAGCTACGAGAGCCTGCTGGATGTCTCCATGACCTTCCTGGATACTTGGCCGCTCAACTGGCATTACAGAAGCCGCAACGAATCGCTGATCGCCTTTTCAAACAAAGAGATCTACAGCAACAGTCTTATCACCTTCCCGGCACCCGCGACGGAACCAGCCGTGGAGCACGTTCTTGTAGCGGACACGACCCTTGCCGGTAGCGAGCGTTCCACCCGCAGTTCCACGGAAGAAGCCAGGGCCGTCGTGAAGCGTGTCATCACTCTGGCAAAGACGCATTCAGGGAAATCGGTTGGCGTCATCACAATGGGGCTGGCACACGCCAACAAGATCCAGGGGATTCTCGACCACTGGCTGGAAACCCAAGGCAGGTTCGACCCATTCTTCGATGAGAGCAACGAGGAGAGGTTCTTCATCAAGAACCTGGAGCGGGTGCAAGGGGACGAACGCGACATTATTCTCCTGTCTGTAGGTTACTGCAAGACCGCCCAGGGTACTCTACCGCTGCGGTTCGGCCCCCTGCTCACGCAGGGTGGGGAGCGTCGGCTGAATGTAGCGGTCACGCGTGCCCGGGAGAGGATGATTGTCTTCTCCTCCTTTGATGACCACGAGATCGACCTGTCCAAAACCTCGGCACGAGGGGTAGCTCTACTGAAGGAGTACATCACGTACACCAAGCAGGGGAGTCAGAACACGGTGATCGGGCAACCCATGATCCGTGATCCACTCCTGAAGAAGGTCGGTGCGATGTACGATGATGCTGTCTTTCGCAAGGTTGCCGAAGTGGGGGTGTCCGCGACGAAGATCGATCTCGCTGTGCTGGGCAGCAACTCCGGTGAACCCCAATCCATAGCGATCGAGATGGATGGGCCAGGTTACTACACTCTTCCGACCGTCCGGGATCGCGAGGGTATTCGTCCGGCGATGCTCCAAGGTCTGGGATGGGATTACGCAAGGTGCTGGGCACCTCAGCTCTATCGAGAAGCTGCACCAAAAATAGTTCTCAAGCAGGGAGCACGACCTGCCGAAAGTGAGGAGCAGGGCAGGCCCAAGCAGCAGGCACGAGTGGACTGGGAAGCAGATGTCTACCGGAAGAATCTAGAGAAGGTGAACCACAGCGCATTACGCCAGGTGTCGCGCCCCTCCTTCCGTAGGGGGCTTCCCATCACGGAGTACTCAGATCAGCAGATCATCCAAGTTATCAACTGGCTCAGATCTGACGGCAAACTAAGAACCAAGGAACAGCTCCTTCGGGAGGTGGCGGAGGAGCTGGGATTCAAACGAATGGGGAAACGAATCCGGGATGCGATCATGCGAGCTTCCCCGCTTGCAGCGAAGTAGCTTAGACCTTTGGATGTTGTAGCAGATGTTATTCAGATGGAATCTGCAGTCCATAATACACGAACCTAACAAATGCGGCAGGAAACTGCTCCCCAGACACCCGAAGGCGGAGGGCCGGTTCGCATAGCCTCTGTAGGGCTCAGAACGGCCTAGGAGGGCTTATCCCATAGTTGACTGCCTTGGGAGCATCCAGGCGTATCCTCTTTTCCTGGGCCTCAATCTGCTTCTGCTGGTCTGCAGCCAACTGCAGGGCCTCGCCAAGAGTCTGTGGGACCTGGAACTGGTTGGGGACATTCCCGTAGTAGCCCTGCTTCCTTAGAGCGGGCAGAACCTCTCGAGTGATCCAGCGCCTGAAGGCCTTGGTCTCTGGTTTGTTGGACTGGATTATTATCTCGTATAGACCTGATTCTGTGAGGAAAGTTTCACCACGATTGTTCAGTTTTCGGATGTCCATAGGATGGACATTAGAGCAACTCTTTATCATGGAGTTAGTTACGATCCTGTAGTCTTCGCCATCCTCCATGTTACTGACAGCCGAACGCGCTGCGCTATCAGACATGCTTAGAGCGGCTGCCACCATCCTTGCGTTGAATAGAGGCTCGTTCCCCAATCTGATGATCTCGATCTCGTGAGCATCCCACTCGTATCCGTTAACTACTGCTGGAAGCATAGTTGCTCCTTCCTACCCTCTTCGGGTATTGTGTTGATGTGCTGTCTATTCTCTGCTGAGGAGCTCGGACGCTGGGGCAATGCTCTGGCTCAGCAACCTCAGCTTCCTATAGACAATCATGTGGCCCGGGGCTTTGATGGTTTCAGTTTTGGAGAGATCCCTGCGAGAGGCGAAAGAAGACTGCCGTTGCGGCGGACTCTGGCGCCGGTGGGGAAGAAGTCTGGAATCGCTAGAGTGGCTCACTGACATGCAATGGCACACAATATTGATGTTTACCGGGCTTCCTGCTGCATCAGAGCGGACGCAAGCCTCTTTCCCTGCCCCAGGCGAAAATGCTCTCACGGCCCGGAAAAGGGGCTGTATGGGCATGGGTGATATCTGGCCGCTGGGCTTGGAGATAATGGTCAGGAAATCCCATGACAGATATGTGGCGGCACAAAGGACACCAGTGATTGCTCCATGCGATATCTGCAGGCATTTCGGAGCATACGACACCCTTCATCGGGAGAACCAATGGTTAATGAACTCTTTTATCCATGCAGAAATCCATATGGCCGCGAACAGAAACCACGCCAGACAGGCAACCAAAACCAGGGGGCCCACGGATCCCTCCGGGACCTCATTCAACACCAAGGTCCTTAGGCCACGCCAGTTGTATGTGATGGCCAGCCCAGTTATGATGGCGCCGGCCAGCCAGACGATGCCGATGATGATCAGTATGTTCATATCTCCTCTCCCTCAGGATAGTTTGTTTCTACCCGTTCAAATTCCTTGAGCCCTCGCTTATGAGGCCTCCCTGCCTTGACCCACCTCTGGGCCGCAAAAAGATAGCCTTCGAATTTCTTCGGTGCAAAGAGCGTTATCGGTCTGAGGTATTGTTCTTGATCGGTCTCAAGCCAGTCGTTCACCTTGAAATCAATGACCAGCTTGCAGTCATCGACTGAGTGTCCATCCTCCAGTCTTCCGTGGATCGGTTCCCGGGCTGACTTTTTGTGGAGATATTTGGATCCAGCCTTCTCGTTCAAGTGGTCAATGACTGAGTCCGTCTCTGCATATTTTTTTGCTCATCTTCGGAGGGTGACATAGTATCCTTTCCCTTCCCTGTTCCCTGTTCCTTTCCTTTCCCTGTTCCAGCAGGTACGCCTCCCGTATCGCTACTACACTCCTCCGGTACTGTTCCGGTAGCAGTACCGTACTCATCCCGGAAGAGTCCGATAGGGAGACTGGACACGGTGGAGTCAACCCATAAGAGCTTGAATTTAGATGGTTTAGGTTTGTTCACGCACTGGTGGTCGTTGAATTTTACGACCCTCCCAATCGGCCCACCGTTTTTCCCTATGCATATATCGATGTAAGATTCTTTCATCGCATTTGGTTTCTTGAGTTCATCGAGCAACATCAAGATGGGTGTGTCTAATTCATGCGGGAAAATGGCTGCCAGGATCAGATTGGGTTTGGCCAAGAAGTATCCTTCATCATCTGAGTAGTTCAGTAGACCAATGGCTAAAAGCTTGGCTTTGTCGCTCAAGCGGGCTATGTCTTCTGAAATCCAGAACTCAGGCTTGATGGTACGAATTCGCATTGAAACCTCCAAAAAGTACGGCGACAACGAGAGAAGCGTTATCAGTTGGATTTGCTGTCATTGAGTGATCAAGTCTCTCCTCGTTCTTAAGTAGCTTTATCGCCTGACCATTCCATTCGCATCCGTTAGTTAGCGCTGGAAACATAATTGCCTCGCATTCTTAAACTTACCTGCATTCGGGGGGGGATTTCTGTCGAAATTGTCATAGACACTGTATCTGCGCATCATTATGTCACATCCTCCAGCACCTGCCTGGCAATCTCCAACCTGGTCTCTTTTGAGAGTGATTCCCAGGCCTCAATCACCAGCCGAAGATCCAGAGGCATTTTCTGGAACTGCACGCATACAGCACACTTTTTTTGCAGGGAACTGTCGGGGTTCTGTGCTGAAACTGTCGATTTAGGCGCTCTAGCCGGTTGGGTCAGATTTGCGGAATGGTTGGAACTGAGTGACTCTGTATGGCTTCTGAATGGGATCTGTTCTGGTTCTGTATGCCTTAACGAATTGCCTAGCAACAGCTTCGAATCCCGCCGCCTCCACCATCAATCAACGGCATCTAAGTCGTTGCCAGAGTGGGAGATGGCGTCATCGCCATCCCCCTCTTTTTCTTCAGTTGACAATGTCAGGCTTCTGGTTCCTTACCCCCACAGTAACACAGACCTCTTATGTGATGGCATGATTGGCATAAAGTGTTATCAGATTGGTCAAACGGTCTTCCAAATCCTGCCATTTTCCCATTTCCAGCCAGACTGCTGATTACATACCTTAGAATGCATATGGGAGATTTGACAAATGAAGATGACTTACTGATGTTTACAATTGATACACAACACGCCATTAAGTGAGGTAAAATATGTATGCATTTATCAGTACCCTTCTCGCTCTGGCTTTGCTCTCCAGCACAAGCACACTGGTTTTCCCCGACACCGACGGTGAATGGATCGCTCCCGGGGTTGAGGTTACTGAAATCGCATCCATTGACCTGCTCGCATACGGTACTCCCCAGACAGGCGAAGGCGATGAAGTGCGGGTCGTTGCCTGCCAGCCTTTTTTCATAGAGGAAGATGGAAATATCAAATGGAGAGTGAACATTCTTTACCGAGACAAGCTGGTTGTTGTGGAGGAGGGCAATGAAACTGTCGAGATACCGATAGGCTACCCTGACTGCGCGTCGGCGGTTTTCTCGAATAACGGCTGCTATGCAATGGTGGGTGCTGAAGTGGGAACAGAGGACGACCCCCAATGCATCTTCTCGTTGGTTGATATTGAGAGCCGGTCGGTGTCCCGCTTTCAAAGAACATTCACATATGGGCGCGAACCAGTCTTCTGGGTGGACAACGATGGATCATGCGCATTTCTGGCTCATGGACGATTACTGGAGAGGGAGGATTGGCTCAGGGGCCGGTACGATCTCTCAAATGACACGCTTTTCATGCTGGACACGACCTTAAATGAAGAATGCTTCATCAGATTCCCATCTATACTGCCCGAGATAGTCCGCTCGGAAAACGGCGAAGTGACCCTTGCTTACTATGACAACACCATTGGAAGGTTCGATGAAGAAGGCAATAGGATCTGGAGCTTTCATGAACCTGTGAACACTGATGACCTTCCTCCATCTCTTTTCAGGATCAGAATGAATGAGAACACGGAAACCTTCTTTCTGAGATACCCGGACGCCCTTTACGCATATGAAACAGCATCAGGCGATCAGATTATGGCATACACCGTCTATAGAGAGAACACCTCTCTTGCTTTGTCGTCAACAGGCAGTCTCTGGTCCGGTATCTTCAAATCCAGAGGAAATGAAAAGGTCTTTCCCCCTGACAATACAGCTCACTTAATAGTATCAGATATTTATGGCGAAGAAGTATTTAGTGCTGATGCCAGCTGTCAAAATGGAAGAATAGGACAACGTTTTGGTCCAACATTCTACACGCATTCAGATGGTTCTGTAATATTGCTTCGAAGAAGCGATTCTAACCCCCAATACAATTTCCTGTGTCTCGTAAAAGGTAATGCTATGTTCTGGCAATCTGAGCACATTGAGAATGTCATTGGATTCCATGGCAATTTCAGTCCGGAATGGTGGTTGGACTACTATCCAGTGGCATTCTATCACATTTCAGATAGCAGCATTATGGCCGCGTTTCCGAACGGCTCGTTCATTTCTATCAACGAGATTAGGTGGAACCATTAATGCTTCACCTTACGATATCTATAATCATTGGGGTCAATCCACCTGCCTGGGAAGCACCCGTCGGAATGGACTGGTTCATAGGCGACTGTAATCCTGTTAGCATAGCGATCGGGTACGGCGATTGGGCCACAAACACCGAAGGACCTCATCCCGGTCTTGATTTTACCGTTGATGATGAGTATCTCCACTCTCCATTGGCATCAGATGGATGTATCATTGGGCAATGGCCCCCGGTAAGTGCTTTTCACATTTCTACACAGGGTTCTCTTGTGTTTGGGTCGGATAATCCAGAAAACACAAACTGGGGATGGCAGATCGATCATATAGAGAAACCTCTTACTGCAGAGAGATGGGCAGATTACTCACCCGGAACTTACGTTGGATCAGGCACAAATCTTGATCTTCAAGCATCCCCTGACAATACTTTTCGGCATTTTCATCTGTATTGGATGTGGGTCTGGTACAGCTCTTCCTATGGTGATTGGGTACCTGGTGCGAGGTATAATGGTGAGGATTTTTCTCCCAAGAGAGGATACATTAATCCAATTCAGTACCTCCCACAGGAGGATCTTATCGGTTATGACACTGTAAGGTACAATAGAGTTATTGAAGAAGCAGCCTCGCAGAAACGGGGTATTTGGTTCTCTCCAGATGGAACGGAGACTGCAGATCAGTTTGGTCTCTTGATAAGTGCTTATCAATTTCAAGAGGCTATTTTTGGAAAAGTAGACTTCTCAGTTTCTCCATATTCAGCATTTGGAGATCTCCCGAACAGGGACAGCTGCGGTGTTTACAGCGTAGGACACAAGCTGGCATGGGTCAATCCATACATCGGTACCTATGATCCAGTTTATTATGAGAATGTGTTTGATAGTAATGTTAATCAGTCGAGAGCAGAAACTGACTATGACTATCGCACTCTATTTGAAATGAAGAATGAACTGCCATACGAATCAGACCTTCTTCCATATCCCACAGATACAGACAAGTATAGGGCAGCATTTCTTGATGGGAACTGCCCTGGAGAATCAAATTCATTCTTTGAAATACCAGAATGGTGGTTTGATAGCGCATACATTCTTTCAAACTCAGGAAATCTCCAACCTGGGCCAACTGGTTGGGAGAATGTCTTCACCTTAAACAATTCTTTGTGCTACAATTATTGGAGTTCGAATGTCATGTGTGCAGGAGGCTGGGATACAAGACTCAGAAGAGGAGACAGGGTGGTTCTGAAAACGACGATCAAGCTCCAATTTCACAATACTCAGTTTTTCCCGACGGGGAGTATCTTGTTGATGTAACAGCAACAAGCCAAGGAAGTGCCTTTCTTGCAAGCCCAAGTATAACTCAACGCTACCTGCCATCAGAAAACATTGATGACCCTACATCAAATGAAGACCCAATCGTCGTTGATAACCACAGGCCATATGTTGATTCAATAATCGTCTACTCAAAGGGTTTTTCGTCATCAGCCATTCCTACAGTATTTTATACAGCAGGCTGGGATGAGAACACAGAGAGTATGGTCGCAAGTTTAGATCAACATGTGTATGGGTATCCTGCCAGTTTTTCGTTTGATAGATTATGGATTGCTGTAAGGTACTCGGAACCAATGAATACCTCTAAAGATGAAGTTTTTATGACAGCTGAATTGAACGGAGATATTACATGGAGTTCTGAGCGCTTTGTGCCAGCAGATGTTCAGAGCTACTGGCCTGATCGTTTTGGGGAATTGAATACAAGTCGTTTGAGCGATGGTGTATGGTATTTATACTATCATACTGGATTGTCACCCAATGCATATAAAGGTCCTATAACCATCGCTATTAAGCAAACACCTGATTTGTGCGATTATGCTGGAAACATGATAGACGGCAATCCTTCAACAATAGCGCATGCGAGAAATTCAGATGGAAGCTATCCTTCCGCAAACTATGAAAGTGAAGATAACTACTATACCTGGGGAAATGTGGGGTGGAGCTATGATATAGATCAAGAAAATCAGTTTCTAGAATGCATTGCATCTGTCGGGAACACAGAACTTGCAAGGATTGATCTTTCTACTAAAGTATATGATTGGAGTGATGATTGGGATCGTCTCTGTAGTTTTGGTGCTTCAATCGATTATAGTTCTGGTGTCTACTTTTTTTGTTGACATCTATAACGATGAACACACTTTGTGCTTTTGCAGAAGTATTTATGTCCTGAATTTAAACGAATGTCTCTATTGGAAACATCATGAACAAACGAGTAGTTATGTATATTTTGGACCTGATTTATGGTATACATATGACGAAAACAGTAGTACATCATATCCAGGAAATTATTTGTGGCGTAGAATGAGAAAAATATGGGCACCCATCTACGGTCCTGATTGGTCTCAAGAAGTGTGGCATGTCATTAATGGCCAGACAGGAGATTCGTATATGGCATATATGTTTACATATTTTGGAGACGAGAAATGTGATGCATGGTATTGCAGCACAACAAAAAGTACTACTATATAAATTCAAATAACCCTGAACCAGTATTTACAGGAAATAGTGTAAATATACCGGTATATTTTATTGATGATGGCTCGTATCAACATTACTATATGGGTAATGTTAACCTTGGAGGAACAGCTGGCGATGCTAATGCAAGAATCCACTCTGATAATGAAACAAGTAATCTAACTCATGAAGGAACTATGATATTGGAAATCAACAGTATCAATCCAAATCCAGCAAACGACCTCCTTTTAATTAGCGTCTCTATTCCACAACAAGCTTTCGATTACGGATTAGAAGTGCGTGATATCTCCGGAAGAGTAGTTATTGACCTCTCAGAATCTATCTTACATTCAGGGCATAATACAGTTTCATGGGACCTTAGAGATGAATCAGGGACAAGCGTTCCCTCTGGGTGCTACTTTGTTCAACTCATCACTGAATCAGAATCAATAGTAGAGAAATTTACTATTATCCATTAAGCACAATCAATGATGATAGTAACATAAGAGCAGTATGTATCAACCAATGTTCTGCGCATCATTATGTCACATCCTCCAGCACCAGCCTGCAATCTCCAACCTGGTCTCTTTTGAGAGTGATTCCCAGGCCTCAATCACCAGCCGAAGATCCGGAGGCATTTCCTGGAAGTGCACGCTGTGAACACGCAGATTTTGCATGGTAGTGTATGAGAAGTGTTCCACATTTGCATTTTGGGTCTCCTCTTGAGAAAAACCGGATTCTTGAGAACGCTCAGTTTTGTACTGATCTGTAGAGGAGTTGTCGTAGTTCTGTCCCCCATCTGTCAGTTGTATATTGTTGTACGGCAACGGCTTCGAATCCCGACGCCTCCACCATCAATGTGGCTGTAACATAAGGGCATTCTTGCAGTTACGGCCATCGAGCATTGCGGTGGCCAAGGCGTTGCACGTTTCCCGCCGCCACCACCAAGGCTATTTTAGCGGGGACCTTCGGTTGCACGCCGCCTGATCAAGCGATAAGCGGGTACAGTGCGCATTCCCATGTTGACGGACGCTCATCATCAGTAGTGCTGAATATATCGAACAGCGACGGGTCACTTCCCTTTGGCTGCTATGTTATACTCCTTAATGACGGTGAAGACCTTATTCTCAGGAGAAAGATCCTGGTGATAGACTGATGAGAACTACCCTCCTGCTGCCGGCAATGGCATTGCTCATTGCCGGCGCTGTTCAGGCTTCTTAGGTTTTCAGCATGTAGCCGGACTGGACTTATCAGATTACCGAGATGCACAGCAAGTTGGTATGTGATAAATAAAGAAGCATCTGAGAGGAAACGAGTGAAAAAAAGGGAGAAGAGAAAGCCGGTAATCCAACTAGGACTTCGATGGTTCGTTCCTCGGCGGCTGAGTATCTGACATTTGTGGCGGCTTCTGGCAAAGGTGGTGTTGAGGCGGTTTATGCCGATGAAAACATCTGGCTGACTCAGAAAATGATGGGCGTTCTTTATGATGTTGAAACCCATACGGTTAATTACCATCTGAAAAAGGTGTTTTCAGACTGCGAGCTCGAAGAAGATTCAGTTGTTCGAATATTTCGAATAACTGCTGCCGATGGTAAAACTACAACAGCAGGCACTATAACCTCTCGGCCATTATTTCTGTTGGTTACAAGGTCAACTCCTTACGAGCTGTACAGTTCTGAAAGTGGGCAACCACCGTCATCAAAGAGTACACCATCAAAGCCTATGTGATGGATGACGAGCGGATTAAAAACGGCGGCGCCATCCTGACTGAACAATATTTTGAAGAACAGTTGGAGCGCATCCGGGAAATCCGACTTTCAGAGCGCAAGTTTACCAGAAGATCACCGACATCTACGCCACGTCCAGTCTTCCTGGCAGGAAGCATGTGCGGCCCATTACCCAATGTAGATGCTTTTTCGAATAGACAGCGGTTTGAGTACGATAATCGGTTAAGATGCCCCGGCGGAATGGAACTGGGGCGAGGAAGAGAAACCGGACGAGGAAAACGAACCCATCCAATCAGAGGCTGCAGATGGAATTCACAGAAGAAGTGGGACTTGAGCACTCTACTGCAGGTTTGGGGGTCGATTTGATGTATTCACTGATTGTAACTTCACACTGGAATTATTTGCCTGCAAAGCAGGATGCCAGGACGATGAAAACAGCGTGAAGGATTTCACAAAACTCTAATGCAGTACCGAAACACTATCATCGTACCAATTCGTCACATATAAATAGTCCCCAGAGGGAAGAGAGCAAATTGCCCTTGGATAATCGCCAACATACACGGTGGTAGCAACAATCCTGTTGTCCGACGTTCGGATGATCTTAACTCTATCATCAAGAGCATACGTCACATACACATAATCCCCAGAGGGAAGAGCGCAAATGCCGTATGGACCATTGCCTACATTCACGGTAGCAACAATACTGTTGTCCGAAGTTCGGATGACCGAAACATTACCATCGTCCCAATTCGCCACATACACATAATCCCCAGAGGGAAGAGCGCAA
>LQAI01000056.1_pt1 | contig 72843 bp, 82 predicted proteins | sample 1535821 | NCBI WGS metagenome assembly LQAI01 (sample SAMN04331586, study PRJNA305678) | bioreactor metagenome | isolation source: bioreactor_5 inoculated with Wadden Sea sediment 1st replicate of a... | place: Germany:Bremen
CGGTCCTGTAAAACCGGGAACTTTCCAACATCTGTTATCTATAAAAGAAGCGGGCTGAATAGTCAACCTCAAAACAAAATACATTCTGTCAAGGCGTTCTGGAGTTTTCTGGCAGTCGGTCCGGGCATGCCGTTTCCCACCGGACGCCCGTCCAGGATGACAATGGGAGTCACTTCTGTGGTGGTGCCGGTCACCATCAGTTCCGATGCCAGATGGATGCGGTTTTGGTATATGGGGGATTCTGACGTCCGGATGCCTATATCCCTGCAGAGACCCAGCACCGTGTCCCGGGTGATCCCCCCCAGGACATAGTTGGACAAGGGGGCCGTGACCACGGTGTTGTCAAACACGGCCATGAAGTTGGAGTGGGTGCCTTCGACCAACACCCCGTCGCGAACGAAAATCGCCTCATTGGCCCCGTCTTCTGCGGCCTGCTGGTTGGCCAGAACATTGGCGGTCAGTCCGGTAGTTTTCAGGTCACACCGGGACCAGCGGATGTCCGGGACAGTGATGGCCTTGATACCGGTTTCTCTCTGGCGGGCCCGATCATCAGGGTCAAAGGAAGAGACACACACATATATGGTGGGGTCAGGTGTAGGAACCGGAAAGGGATGATTTCTGGGAGCGGCTCCCCGGGTCACATGTAGATACACCAGTGCATCCTGTGATTCGAGGTGGTTTTGGCGGATCAGGTCCCGGGCGATGGGGATCAGATCGGAAAAATCCGTGCGGGAAAGCCCCAGATGTCCGGCGCCGCGATTCAAGCGCCGGATATGCGCATCCGGCCGGAACAGCCCGCCGGGATAGTGCCGGATCACTTCATACAGGCTGTCGCTGAAAAGAAATCCGCGGTCCTCCACAGGGATACAGATATCCTGTTTTGGCATATACCGGCCGTTGAAATATGCAATCATGCCCCCCCTTTACAGACCTCATGTGAGTTGTTGGACGGTTTAACGCCGGACTTTGCCCCGGCAGGTACGCATTCGTTGTAAGATGGAAACTATCTCTTATAAAACCAGGGGCAGTTTCATGTCAACAAAGGGGGTGTTTTTTGACATTCATCACCGGTCTTGCCAGAGTGCATGAAATGGTGCACCGGACCGTGACCCTGTCCGATGGAAAACGCAGCCCCGGCATTCAGTGCTCCGGTGATATAGGTTTTGGCGTGTTCCACCGCCTCCACGATGTCCATGCCTCTGGCCAGGCAGGCGCAGACGGCTGAGGACAGGGTGCATCCGGTGCCGTGGGAATTGGGGGTCAGCACCCGTCTGCCGGGCAGTTCCTGCACCTGCCCGTTGTCTGCGGAAAACAGCAGGTCAAGACTGTTGTCATCTGCCAGATGCCCCCCTTTGAGCAGAACATGGCGACATCCCAGGTCTGAAAGGTCTTTTGCCGCCTGGTCCATGTCAACCCGGGTGGTGACGGCCCGACCCAGGAGCACGGAGGCTTCCGGCAGGTTCGGGGTGATGATGTCCGCCAGGGGGATCAGGTTTCGCTTTAATGCGGTCACGGCGTCGTCCCGAAGCAGCTTGTCTCCGCTTTTGGCCACCATGACCGGATCCAGAACCAAGTTGCGGATATGCCATTTGTTCAGGTGCCGGGCCACCGTGACGATCACCTCCGGGGAATGCAGCATCCCGATCTTGACGGCATCGGTGCCGATATCCGACAAAACTGCGTCAATTTGCTGTCCGATGAAGTCCGGTGGAACCGGAAATATGCCGGTCACCTCTCGGGTGTTCTGGGCTGTGAGGGCTGTGATAACCGACATGCCGAAACATCCCAGCGCGGAAAAGGTTTTCAGGTCGGCCTGGATGCCGGCACCGCCGCCGCTGTCGGATCCGGCAATGGTCAAAGCCCGGTGATAGGTTTTCATGAACGGGTCTCCTTGTCTGCAGAGCAATTCAATGCGGAATCTATACATTGTACCAGATTACGGGCGGCTGTGAACGGATCTTTGGCTGAGCAGATGGCGGACACCACGGCCACGGTATTGGCACCAGCCTCGATGATAGCCCGGGCATTGGCTGCATTCAGTCCGCCGATGGCCACCAACGGGTGCCGGGAGTATGCCCGGATCCGTGCCAGCCCGTCCAGGCCCCAGGGTGTCTTGGTATCGGTTTTGGTGGGGGTGGCAAAAACGGGACTGACGCCTAAGTAATCCAAGTCCAGGTTCTGGGCCGTTGTCACATCTTCCCAGGTTTCCACGGACAACCCGATGACGGCATCCGGCCCCAGCAGCTGCCGGGCCGTATCATACGGCATATCGGTCTGTCCCAGATGGACCCCGTCCGCTTTAGCAGCCAATGCAATGTCCACGCGGTCGTTGATAATCAAGGGGATGCCGGTGGTTGCGAGCATCTTTTCAAAGAAAGGGCCTGGTTCAGAAATTCCCGGGTGGATGCGGTTTTCTCCCGTAGCTGCACACAGGCAATCCCAGCCCTGACCGCGTCTGCCACCACCGATGTCAAGGACCTGCCCAGGCACAGGGGCCGGTCCGTGACCAGATAAACGCCTTTCATGGGGTCATCCCTTGAACCGCTGCTGGATGCCGGATTCAGACATCTGGTAAAGGGCATCCAGGAACTTCACCTGAAAGCTGCCCGGTCCGGATGCATCGGCACCGGCCATCTCGCCTGCAATGCCCATGACCGCCATGGCGTGAGCCGCCGCCTGAAACAGGTCCGGATTGACTGCGGCAAACGCCCCGCACAGGGCTGATGCCGTGCACCCCAGGCCCGTGACCCGGGGCATCATGGCATGACCGTTTCTGACGGGGACCACCTTGTCGTGCTGGATGATATAATCGATTTCCCCGGTGATGCACACCACGCTGCCGTGTTCCCGGCTTAGGGATACCGCCGTGTCAATGGCCAGATCCGCGCCGTTGGCACTGTCCACGCCCTTGGTGACGGCATTTTGATCGCCAAGGGCCAGGATTTCCGATCCATTGCCCCGGATGATGCCGGGCTTGAAGCGATGCATCAGGGTTTTTGCCGTTTGGGTGCGGTAGGGGGTGGCGCCGGCCCCCACCGGATCCAGCACCATGGGAATCGGTTTGTCTGATGCGGCCTGGGCTGCCGTGAACATGGCATCGATCCAGTGATCGCTCAGGGTTCCGATGTTGATCACCAGAGCCCCGGCAATGCCGGCCATATCCGCCACTTCCGGCTGGGCATGGGCCATCACCGGGGAAGCTCCCAGGGCCAGCAGGGCATTGGCCGTGTTGTTCATGACCACGAAATTGGTGATGTTGTGGACCAGCGGTGATGTTTTTCGAATGGCCTGTACATCTTTGAATATGGTTTTCGGGGATATTGTCACAGGTCCTCCTTCCTTGAAGGAGGGTCGGGCCGGCCTTATTGTTGAAATCTGGAAATAACGGCAATAAGGCGGCCCGACCCCTTTATTTTACTGCCAGGTGTGAATTAAACAGGCAGTATCCACCTCGTTTTGGATAAGCCCGTGGGTCAGGGCAAAATCTGCAAACGCCTGCCATTTGTCCGGATCATGTCCCAGCGTCTTAGCAAAATACGGCCGGGTCAAGGCAAACGCTTCTGTCTCTATTTTCAGGTCTGCCTGGGGCACGGCATCCAGATACGTGGCCAGGGATTTTTCGGATGGTCTGCTACATACGCAAACGCTTTCTCGAGCGCCAGAACAAATCCTTTGACCGCGTCCCGTTTTGTATCCAGCACTGCCGGGCTGCATACAAAAATCAGCTCCTCATAATCCGGGATGCCCCATTTTCCAATTCGAAAAATTCAGCGTTGTAACCATGCTGCGCCATGCCCACGGTTTCATAGGTCTTGAACGGCCCCATGACCGCACTGACCTTGCCGGACACCAGGGCGGGCAGAATGGTGAATCCCACATTCACCGGGGTGATGTTTTGGACCTGGTTGATGGATGCAAAGGCATTCAGGAGCACATCCATGAGCCCGGGTACGGTATACCCGATTTTTTTCCGGACAGGTCCCGGGGGTGGCTGATGCCTGAGTCCGCTAAAAACAGCAGGGTGGTCAGGGGGTGCCGGACCAGCGGAGCGATCACTTTCAGGGCCAGACCCTGGTCAGCGGCAATGATGGTCTGGGGCTGGTAGGATACCGCCATGTCCACGTTGCCTAAGGCAGCCAGTTTCAGGGCGTCCGCTGTTTCCGAAGGAGAGATGATCTCCACTTGGAGGCCCTGCTCTTTAAAATAACCGTTTTCCCGGGCCACAAAGATGGGCAGGTGGTCCACATTGGGAAACCAATCCAGCATCAGGCGCAGGGCAGTTTTGGGCGGTTGGCCCGGTAATGGGGCGGTGTCGGCATGGGCCGGCATCACCGGGGACAGGATAAGGCCGCAGACAACCAGGCAGCCAAGGGTCAGGCACAGGATGGATTGTTTCATAATGACAGGTCCTTTTTAAGATTTCCAGGTAATGGTCTTTTTTTCAATCATTCCCACCAGAGCCCACAGAAACAGTCCCATGGCCGCCAGCCACAGTATGGCGGCAAACACCAGCGGGGTCTGGAGCCTTGCATTGGACTGGATCATGAGAAACCCCAGTCCCTGCTGGGCGCCCACCCATTCGCCGATCACAGCTCCGATGGTGGCCACGGATACCCCCACCCGGAGTCCGGCGAAAAACTGGGGCAGGGCCCAGGGCCAGTAAAGCAGGGAAAGGGTTTTGAAAAACGGGGATCCCATGAGGGTGAAAAGGGTCTGGTATTCAGGATCACAGGATTTCAGCCCCTGGAGCAGGCTCACGGTGATGGGAAAAAAATGATGATCCAGGCCATGAACACCTTGGAAGCAATGCCGTATCCCAGCCATATCACCAGCAAAGGGGCCAGGGCAAACACCGGGATGGCCTGGGATGCCACCAGAAACGGGGACAAGGCCTTTTCCAGCACCGGTTTGGCAAACATTGCAACCGCCAGGGGCACGGCAGTGGCCAGGGCCAGAAGAACCCCCAGACAGATCTCCGCCCCAGTGACCGACGCATGGGGCAGGATCACGGGGGCCTTTGTGATGGCCACCCAGCCAATCAGGGAGGGTGGGGCAGAACGAAGACCGGAACCTCCCATATCCGAACAGCGCCTTCCCAGATACCCAGCACCAGGCAGACCAGTGCCGCAGCAGAAAAGCCAGCCCGGTTCATAATACACCGCCTTTTTCAGATGGTCCAGGATCTCGGCCTTGGTGTGCAGCAGCGCTGGATCGTCAAAGGCCCGGGGTTTGGGCACTTCCGGAGAAAATCGGCTAAAGCGGGTCATGGGCAGGGAAGTCAACAGAAAAATATCATCCGCCAGCAGCAGGGCCTCGTCCACATCATGGGTGATCATGAGAATGGTTTTACCAAATTCGGTTTGGAGCAGCAGCAGCAGGTGCTGATGCTGCTGCCGGGTGATGGCGTCCAGGGCGGACAGGGGCTCGTCCAGCAGGATCAGGTCCCGGTCGAACATCAGGGTCCGGACCAGGGCGCAGCGCTGGCGCATGCCTCCGGATACCTGGTCCGGCCGGTGGGTCTCATACCCCCCCAGTCCCAGACGGATAAATAACTGCCCTGCCCGGTCCTGGGCCGCTGCCATATCCTTTCCCCGGGTTCGGGCCGGTAAAAGTGCGTTTTCCATCAGGGAAAACCATGGCAAAAGCAGGTCTTTCTGATGCATATAGGCGCACAAACCCCCCAAGTGGGGCACAGGTTCGCCCTGCCAGGTGATGGTGCCCGCATCCTTGGGGGTCACACCGGTGAGGGTGTTGAACAGCGTGGTTTTACCACATCCGGAAGGTCCCAGCAGTATCTGGAACCGGCCAGTCGGCAGGTCCAGGTCAAATTCTGAAAACACCGGTTGTCCATGATAATATTTGCCAGGTCGGTCACCTGAAGCATCCCATACGCTCCTGACATTCTGTGACAGGTTAAAGCAGTTTACAATTGGCCGGGCTTAGGTGATGGATCGGGCAGGAGAACCCTTAGGAAAAGAAAAATATGCTTCGACTTTCCTTCGCCAGTATGATCTGGATCAGGTTCCAGGGGTCGAAACAGTGATATTGTTTCCTCTCAGCCGGCTCTCCGGCTCCCCCAGTCCGCCACCGCAATTAGCACGGTTGTTACAAATATCTATATACAGGCCGCCGGATTTTGTCAACAGAGATGTCTGGGCCGAAGTTGTGATTCGGTGGGGGAGTGTCTGATCGGAATTACAGTTGAATGCACTTTGGAAAGGTGTTATGACTGGGATGGTTTTGGCAGGGAGGCAAAGAGATCAGCCCTGCCGATCCGTTGTAAAAGTGTGAAAAGGCATGAAAAAGGTGTGAAAGTATCCATGTTTAACAGCAAGGCAAAAAAGCAGGAATATATTTTGATACTCGGGCTGGGCGGGGTCGGGTTCTATCTGGCCAAACGGCTGGTTCACGAGGGATATGCGGTCACGGCCATCGAGCCGGATCCCCGGCTGGTCGGTCTGGCCGACGGCAGTATCGATGCCCGGCTGATCAACGGCAACGCATGAGTATCGGCTGCTGGGAAGAGGCGGATGCCCGCAAAATGGATTGCCTGATTGCCGTGACAAACAATGATGCGGTCAACATGATGAGTTGTATTATCGGCGACCGGCTGGGTATCCCCCGTAAAATTGCCAGGGTACGCTCCACTGATTTCGGTGGAGAGAACTCCTTGTTCAAGGCGCAGGACCTGAAGATCGACATGATCATTCACCCTGAGGAGCTGGCCGCTCAGGAAATATACAAACTGATAAAACTGCGGGCCGGCAATGATATTATCGATGTGGCCGATGGCCAGATCCAGGCCATGGCCACCCGGATTCAGGAAAATTCCCCGCTGGCCAACAGACAGCTCAAAGATATTGCCCGGACATTTTCCGCATTTCCCTTCAGGGCAGTGGCCATTGCCAGGGGTATATCCACCGTGATTCCCGGTGGGAACGATGAACTGTTACCCCAGGATTTGGTGTTTTTCATGGTCCGTGAAGACCATCTGGCGCAGCTCATGCGCATTACCGGGGTGGAACAGGAAACTCAGCACCGGGTTATGATTATCGGTGGGGGCCTTGTGGGGCGGCGACTGGCTCAGTTGCTGGGGAAGGCCTTTGATGTAAGGCTCATCGAAAAAGATGAAAATACTGCCAGGGAACTGTCATTTTCACTGAGGCATGCGGAAATCCTCAACGGCGACGGGTCTGACTCTGATGTGCTTCTTTCTGCGGGGCTTCTGGATATGGATACCCTGATTAGCGCCACCGGTGAAAATGAAACCAATATCATGAGCTGTGTCATGGCTAAACATTTGATGAATTCAGACAAACATACAGGAAACAACCGGCAGAGAAAATGTATTTCCCTGGTGAATAAGGAGGATTATGTGGTGCTGGCCGCCTCCATGGGATCTGACCTGGCCATGAATAAAAAAATACTTGCCGGCAATGAAATATTAAAATTCATACGGCGGGGGCAGCTCATCTCCGTGGCTCATCTGCATGGATTTGATGCGGAAATGGTGGAAATTTTTGCCGCACCGGGATCTCCCATTACTCGAAACCCTCTGTCCCGGCTGGGGGCTGCCTATAACGGGAAAATGATGGTGGGCGGGTTGTACCGTAACGGGAACTGGAAAGTGGCGGTGGGGGACACGCAGATTCAGGACAATGACCGGGTCATTGTGGCCTGCCGGTCCCAGCACCTCAAAGATGTCCAGTCCCTGTTCCAGATCTGAATCTGGTCCGGTTATTTTTTCCAGAAAGAGGGATAAAGTATCACCAGGCGGAAAACATTTCCAGCCTGCCCACCAGCATGTTCCATGACAAAAACCATTTGCCGGTATCGGAAATAAACGCATAGTTATGGCTTGGACCCACGCCGCCGAATCCCGGACCGATATTCATCAGGGTGGCGATCACCGAACTCATGGCCGTGATATAGTCCATGTCATCTGACAGCACCATGAAGCACCCGCCGCCCAGCACCATGAAAATATTGACGACAAAGTAGCAGAATGCCAGGTGGATAATGTTGGAATCCACAGGACGCCGGTTCATGCGGACACTGACCACGGACATGGGGCTGAAAAAAATCTGCTTGATGACGGCAACACCGAATTTGCACATCAGGACATAGTGAACCACTTTAATGCCGCTGGTGGTAGAGCCGGCACAAGCCCCGATAAAACAGACCGCAAAAATAAACATCTGGGCCGCTTGGGGCCACTGCTCATAATCAGCGGTCGTAAATCCGGTGGTGGTTAATATGGACACCACCTGAAAACTGGCATACCGCACGGCATCCAGCATTCCGTAGGTATTTTCCTTCCATAAAATCCAGGACACCAAAGCGCAGAAAAACAAGACCAGTCCCAGGTACCATTTAAATTCCGTGTTGACCCGGATCATCTGCCAGTGCCGCTGCACCATGTGGTAAAACATCATGAAGGTCATGCCGCCCAGAAACATGAAAACAATGATCACCCAGTCAAAATAGGCGTTGTTGTAATGACCGACACTGGCATTGTAGGGGGAGTACCCGGAGGTGGATACGGTACCGAAAGCATGGCACAGGGCATCGAAAAGAGACATGCCTCCGAGACACAGCAGCAGTGTCTGCAAGGCATTCAACGTCAGGTAGATGCCCCACAGCCAGACCATGGTGTCCCGGTTTCTGGGGATGAATTTTTCTTTGGTGATGACCTGGCCCGGACTGGATTCCGCCCGAAATAACCGCAGCCCGCCCATGCCGTGGGGCAGAAAGATGATGGTGAGCGTTAAAAACCCCATTCCCCCAGCAGATGGGTCTGGCTCCGCCAGAACAACAGTCCGTGGGGTACCACTTCTATGTCTTCCAGAATGGTGGCGCCGCTGGTGGTATATCCGGACATCATTTCAAAAAAGGCATCGGTAACAGAGGGAATGGCGCCATGAATGACAAACGGGAGGGCGGAAAAAAATGAAATGAGAATCCATCCGAAAAAGGCAATGAAAAAGCCGTCTTTCAGATTGAGGTCGTCAAAATTTTTAAACCACCGCCACAGCAGGTATCCCACCCCGATAGTGATGGCAGCGGTCATTGCCAGGGAAAACAGATCATCTTCCCCGTAATACAGCGAACAGATGATGGGAAACATTAGAGAACTGCCTGTGACAATCAGGAGTTTTCCCAGGACATTGGCAATGGTTTTATAATTCATGCCCATTTTTTTCCTGTAAGTTACAGGCTCTATGCATACTCGTTATTCCCTTGTTTTTTGACGGCATACAGCTGTGAGACGAGCATCCCGACCAGCATCAGTACACACCCGAAAATGGCCCGCCCAGAAAGGATTTCATCTAATATAATCCATCCGCCGACGGCCGCTGTTACCGATTCCAGACAAAGAATTATGGCGGCATGGGATGCCGGGCTGTTTTTCTGGCCGTGAATCTGGAGGGTGTAGGCGATGCCCACGGAAAACACCCCGCCGTAGAACAATGGAAACGCCACTGCCATGATGTCGGCCAGGACAAAGGTTTCAAATATTACTGCCATCCCCAGGCTCAACCCTGAGCAGACAGTGCACTGGACCAGTGACAGGGCCGCTGTGCTGAACCGGGTGCAGAACCGCTCGATGATGATGATGTGACCGGCAAAACAGAAGGCGGAAAAAAAGACAAGCATGTCCCCGAAACCGATGTCCAGGCCCCGGGTGACACTGAGCAGGTACATGCCGATGCTGGCAAGAATCGCACCGCCCCAGGTTCCGGCACCTGTTCTGGCCGTTCCGGCAAAAAGTCCCAGAATCGGAACCAGCACCACATAAAGTCCGGTGATGAACCCGGCTTTGCCAGCTGTGGTATAGACGATTCCCACCTGCTGGAATGAGATCCCGGCAAACAAAAACAGCCCCGACACCATCCCGGACAGGATCAAATCCCCACGGTTGCCGGGATAAGTCTTGTTTCTGGACATCCAGACAAACGGCAGCAATGACAGGCCGCCCAGCAGAAAACGCAGCCCGTTGAAGGTGAACGGGCCCACATGGTCCATCCCTACCCGCTGGGCCACAAACGCCAGCCCCCAGATGGTGGCAGCCAGCAGCAGAACCAGATCGGATTTGATGGTGGAGGATTTCATGGCATGGACCTGACGGCGGGAAGTTTTGAGAGATGCCCTATCATGCCCGGGACATGAATTTTCGGGTTTCCGTGTTGACCCGGATTTTTTTCTCCGGGTTCCAGATATTCGGGTATCTGGATTTCTACACCATTGGAAAGCCTGGCCGGTTTGGTCCGGGCCGTGGCGCTGGCCCCTTTGATGCCAGGGGCGGTTTCTTCAATTTCAAATGCCAGGCTGGCCGGAATTTCCAGGGCTACCATATTCCCTTCCACAAACAGGCCGGTCAGGTCCTCCATGCCGTCGGTGAGCCAAACGATTTCATCTTCAATGGTGTCTTCGGCGATCAGATGCTGGGCATATTCCAGGGTGTCCATAAACACGTGGAATTCCCCGTCCTGATACAGATACTGCACCGGTTTTCGGGACAGTTCCACCTCCTCCAGCACATCATTTCCCTTGAAACTGCTTTCAAATTTCTGCTTGGTTTTGATATGGGTGAACCGGATTTTGTAGAGGGTGACTGCTCCCCGGGCCGACGGAGTCCTCACATCGATATGCTTGACCATATAGATGTCCCCGTGGATGTCCACCACATTTCCTTTTTTCAAGTCACAGGCTCTGAGCATAGGCACCTCCATTGACGTAAAAACAATGCTTAAATGTCAGAAAACTCATCTTTATCACTGTGGCGCAAATTTTGAAAGCCCCCATTGCGCACAAGAGGGTGAAATATAGCTGAATTTGATGCCAATTACAGTTGAACGGCTTTGGGAATGATGTTACTGTTTTTAAAAACCGGAAAAGGAAACACTTCCATGAAAACCATCGGACTGTTGGGGGGCATGAGCTGGGAAAGCACCCTGGAATATTACCGTGCCATCAACCAGGGGGTGAAAAACGCTCTGGGCGGACTGCATTCGGCAAAAATCGTTCTGTACAGTGTGGACTTTGGGCCCATTGAAAAATGATGCAGGCCGGGGACTGGGCCGGCATAGCCGCACAGCTCTCGGATGCGGCCCGCCGGATTGAATCGGCCGGCGCCGACTTTCTGGTCATCTGCACCAATACCATGCATATTGTGGCCCCGCAGATTGAGTCTGCCATTCAGATTCCGCTGCTTCATATTGCCGATGCCACCGCAGACTTGCTGGTGAAAGATACTATAAAAACCGTGGGGCTTCTGGGCACGGCCTTTACCATGGAACAGCCATTTTACAGACACAGGCTGAGTGACGCGTACGGACTGGAAGTTCGGGTGCCGGATGCAGAGGATCGGCAAACGGTTCATGAAATCATCTTTCGGGAACTTTGCCTGGGGAACGTCGTTCCGGATTCAAAGACCGCATTTCTGCGCATCATCCATGATCTGGCGAACCGGGGGGCACAGGCCGTCATTTTAGGGTGCACTGAGATCGGGATGCTGGTCCGTCAGACAGATACCCGGGTCCCGCTTCTGGACACCACAGCGATCCATGCGCAGAAAGCGGTGTTAAAAGCCCTTGAACAGGATACTGAAACTGACGGGCAGTCCTTTGACCGTTGAAATGTGGACATAATGGACAAAAAATCTCACGTCGAAACCATTGTGATCGGGGCCGGATTGAGCGGTATGTATGCGGCCTCGCTTCTGGCGAAACCCGCCGTTCCTTTCTGGTGATGGAGGCCCGGGACCGCGTAGGCGGCAGAATTCTGTGTTCCAGCTATCACGGATATGACGCGGACCTGGGACCGTCCTGGTACTGGCCGGCCATCAATCCCGGGGTGGGAAAACTGATCCGGGACCTGGGATTGACCGGATATCCCCAGTATGACAAGGGATATGGCCGGTTCCAGACCCCAGACGGACAGGCCAGAACCATTCCCGGCTATCCCATGGAACCCGAAGGGTGGCGGTTGTCCGGTGGCATGATCACCTTGGTGGACGGCCTGGCTCAGCGGCTCCCAAAAGAAGTTGTGCGCCTGCACCATCCGGTGTGTGAAATGAAACGGATGACAGACCATGTCGAGGTCCGTGTGGAAAAAGCCGGAGAATCGGCCAGAAAGGTTTCAAGGCGGATCAGGTCATCCTGGCCATCCCGCCCCGTCTGGCGGCAGCCACCATTTTATTTACCCCGGATCTGTCCCATGAGCTGACCCAGGCCATGCTTAGGACCGGCACCTGGATGGCGGGTCAGGCCAAATTCTTTGCCCTGTACGATCAGGCGGAATGGCGAAAGGCAGGGCTTTCCGGCCAGGCCTTCAGTCAGTATGGACCTTTGACGGAGGTGCATGACGGCTCCAGCCTCACCGGACAACCCTTTGGGTTGACCGGATTTGTGGGCATTCCCGCAGCCCAGCGCAGAAATTCCCAGGAAGTGGTCCAGGCTATCCTGCATCAGCTTCAAATCCTTTATGGAGAAAAAGCCACCCATCCGGTGGCGGTATTTTACAGGGACTGGGCCTTGGAACGCTTCACAGCCACCGAATATGACCAGCGGGCCGCCCATACCCATCCGTTGTTTCAGCCGCCGTCCGGCAGAACCGATATCTGGGACGGCCGGGTCTGTTTTGCCGGCACGGAAACTTCGGATCAATATGGCGGATATCTCGAAGGGGCCCTGGCCAGTGCCGGGCGGGCGGTCAGGAGCATCATATGACATATGATGTGATCATTGCCGGGGCCGGACCTGCCGGCACTGCCGCCGGATTCGACCTGGTGTCGGCCGGATATGCCGTGCTGCTGCTGGACCGGCAGCGGTTCCCCGGAAAAAGCCTGTGCCGGCGGGTTGACGTCAAAGGCGGTGGCTCAGTATGCGTACGATATCTCAGGGCTTATCGAGCGGTCCTGCCATGAGATGGTTATCCATCGACCGGATGGGACTTCTTTTGTCATTCGCGAACGAAGGCCTTTATGCCATATGACCCGGAGAGCGGATCTGGACCAGTATTGTCTGAACCGATTCCGCTCCGCCGGAGGACAGTTCCGGAATGTGGACCGGATTCGCTCCATGGTCCAGCATGACGATTCCGTAACCATTCATACGTCCCGGGGTGCTTTTTCTGCCAGATATCTGATGGGAGCGGACGGGGCCAACTCACGGATCCGTGCTCTGCTGAATCACAAGACCCTTCAGACCCGGCCATACTGCATTCATAAAATTTTCGGGCTTGAGGCGGATGTCCGGGTGAGCCGGCCGGAACAAGTGTCCATGACATTGGCTTTTTTTCAGAACCAGCCTGGATATTACTGGATTTTTCCCAAAAAAACGCATGTCAATGTCGGTATTTTCAGCCGTGCCCGAACCCCGATGGTCTCGGAAAAAATCTGGCCGCTTTTGCCGGGCGGTATCTGGGAACGGAACACCTGTCACATGTCACCGGATATCCCATCGGAACCGGAGGAGGATGGCTGTGCGGTTCGCCAGGGCGGGTCGGGTTCTTCTGGCCGGAGACGCGGCCGGGTTTGCTGAATCAGTTTTCGGAGAAGGCATCTGTTTTGCCGTGACATCTGGCCGGGCTGCAGCAACAGCTGTCATGGGCGCGTTGACGGGGAAAAACGGGCTGTCTCCGTTTATGCCCGGTCTTTGTCCAGGATGCGCCTGGATCTGACCCTGTCCCGGTATGCGGCTGCCGTGTTGTACCGGTGGCCCGGACTCTGTCTGAATATAGCCGCCATTCCGGCGGTCCATCAACACTTTGCAAAGGGATATGCCGCCGGCCGGCCCCTGTCCCGGATGTTTCTGCCATGAAAATACTGCACTCCCCCGACTGGCACCTGGGCCGCACCTTCTGAGGCCGTAAACGGTATGACGAATTTGGCGCACTTCTGGACTGGCTTGCGGACTTCATCGAGACTCAGCAGATTGATGTGCTGGTGGTGGCCGGGGATACGTTTGACACCACCACCCCGGGGAACCCGGCCCAGAAAAACACCCCTGCGATACCAATGAGAATACCGAATTGCCCCTGCATGGACAGGTCATCCAAAAAAACAGGCAGCCCGTGATCACCGGAATCAGGGTGATCCAGTCCGATCGACGGGAGATTTTCAGGTGCTTCCTTTCCTCATTTACCTAAGCGGGCAAGCATTGTTATTTGCTGCAATTTCTGTTATCAATACAGTCTATACCAACACCTCAATACAAGGAACAATTTATTCATGACAGTAAAAAAACGTTTTTCAGCGGTGATCCTGGCAGTGGCATTTTTGGCGATGCCGTTTTCTGTGTGGGCAAATGACGGCAGTGCGGAGCCGGAATTACATGTAGATGACCGGATCAGCTATGCCATTGGATATGATATCACCAACCGGTTAAAAAACAGCTTTGACATTAATCCGGACCTGTTTGTGAAAGGAATGAAAGACAGTCTGGCAGAGACTCCGGCCATGACCCAGGAAAAGATGCAGAAAACTCTGATGGAGTTCCAGGCCATGGTCCAGCAGAAGCAGATGGAGGCGCAGGGAAAAAAATGGCGGAAAACAAAGCAGCCGGTGAAGCATTTTTGGCGGAGAACAAAACCCAAAAAGGGGTGACAACCCTGGATTCCGGACTTCAATATAAAGTGATTACCCCTGGTAATGGGGATTCTCCGGATCTTAACGATAAAGTGAAATGCCATTACCGTGGATCTTTGATCAACGGTCGGGAATTCGATTCTTCCTATAAGCGCAACGAACCGGCGGTCTTTCCGGTCAACGGCGTGATTAAGGGCTGGACCGAAGCTCTTCAGCTGATGAAGGTAGGCGCCAAATGGATGCTGTATGTGCCGTCGGATCTGGCGTATGGGGACCAGGGTGCCGGAAATGTCATCGAGCCGGGATCCACCCTGATTTTTGAGGTGGAACTGCTGGAAATCCAGAAGATCTGATCCGGGAGAATCATTAAAGACTTCCATGACCATTGAAAATTTAGACCGGGTGTTTGAACCCGGCACCGTGGCTGTGATCGGTGCCAGTGACAGACCGGGCAGTGTCGGGGCCACAGTGATGCATAACCTGACTTCTCGGGGATTTGGGGGAACCGTCGTCCCGGTGAATCCGAAACGCGACAGTGTGATGGGCCTGGATGTCTGCAGGGATGTCCGGGAGCTGCCCCCGGGCGTGGACTTGGCCGTAGTGGCGGTGCCCATTGATCAGGTTCCGGACATTCTTGACACCTGTGCCGCGAAAACGTCGGCGGCGCATTGGTGCTTTCTGCCGGCGACGCGTGGCCGAATCCGCTCTACCGCCGGATCAAAGCCCTGGCCGGAAAACGGGCCTGCGAATTGTGGGGCCGGATTCCGTGGGCATCATCCACACCGGTTTTGGATTGAACGCCGGTTTTATGCACCAGACCCCGTTGAGCGGGCGCATGGCGTTTCTGTCCCAGAGCGGGGCGGTGTGCACCTCGGTGCTGGATCTGGCGGTCCGGGAAAATGTGGGATTCAGCCATTTTGTGAGCTTGGGGTCCAAGCTGGATGTGGATTTTTCCGATATGCTCGATTATCTGGGGACCCTGCCGGATGTGGATTCCATCATCATGTATGTGGAATCTCTGACACGCATGCGCCGATTCATGAGTGCCGCCCGGGCCGTGTCTCGGATTAAGCCTATCATTGCACTGAAATCCCGGAAATCCGGGAAAATCGGTGATCCGGCCGGACTGGATGAAGACCAGATCTATGAGGCGGCATTTAAGCGGGCCGGAATCCTTCGGGTTAACGAATTCGAGGCTTTGTTTGACTGTGCCGAATTCCTGGCCAAGCAGCAGCGGCCAAAAGGATCCCGGCTGGCCATTGTCTCCAATGCCAGAGGAATCGGAGAGATGGCCAGGGATTCCCTGATCCGCCACGGACTTTCACCGGCCAAACTGGATGGCGCCACCATTCAAAATCTGGATGCCCTTCTGTCGGACGGCTGGAGCCGGACCAATCCCATTGCCCTGCTCCGGGCCGCCACCCCGCAGCAGTATGTCGAAGTGGTGAAATGCTGTATTCAGGCCCCGGAAATCGACGGCCTGCTGCTTCTCAGCTCTCCGGTAGGCATTTATGACTGTACCGCCATTGCCAGATCGCTGGTGACCCTTTTGGAGACCGCCCCGTTTCCGGTGTTCACGGCCTGGCTGGGGGGTATGACCATCGATGCGTCCAGAGAGATTTTCAACCGGCACGGCATTGTGACCTATGACATGCCGGAACGGGCGATCCGAGCGTTTGTCAATCTGTATCAGTACGGCCGGAATATGGAAGCTCTCCAGCAGATTCCTTATACCACTGACAAGCGCCTCAAGATTGACCGGATTAATGCCTCCCGGATTATTGATGATGCGCTGGCACAGCGAAAAACGGTACTGCCGCCGGAAAAAGCCGAAAAACTGGCAGCGGCGTATGGCATTCACAAAACCCCGCTTTCCGCCGGTGTCCAGCCGGAATATGCCTTAGACTTGTCCGCGGAACACACGGATCTGTTCGGGCCGGTGATCCGGTTCGGGATCGGGGGGATCATGACCGAAGTACTGGCTGACATGGCAGTGGCCCTGCCGCCCCTTAATCGCCTTCTGGCCCGGCGGACCATCAGAAGTACAAGGATTTCACGGCTGCTGCAAGGCCGGGGCAACACGGCCGGGGTGGATATCGGTGTGCTGGAGGAGATCATGATTCTGGTGGGCCGGATGGTCACGGACTATCCGGCGATACAGACCCTGGCTCTTAACCCCATCCAGGTGGTGCATGGAACCATTCATGTGTCCAAAATTGCGGTCACACTGACCGACCAGTTCGTTTGTGCACCTGCTCATCTGATTATCAGCCCGTATCCCTGGTGGCAGGAATCGGAATTTGTCACCCGGGACGGGGAGCGGATTTTCATGCGGCCGGTGCGGCCCGGCGATGCCCAGCAGATGATCGACCTGTTTTCCGACCTGTCCCCGGAAACGATTTTTATGCGTTTTTTTCGCCGTTGAAACGAATTTCCAAATCCATGCTGGTCCGCCTCAGTCAGATTGACTATGACCGGGAGATCGCGCTGTGCGCGTTTGCCGGAGAAGGCGAGGTTCGCAAACTGATCGGCGTGGCCCGGATTATCTTCATGCCGGACGGAAAAACCGGAGAATTTGCCGTGGTGATGGCGGATAACTGGCACGGCAAAAGCATCGGCAGCGTACTGTTGAAACAGGCCATGATCAGTGCCAAAAAATACGGCCTGTCTGTGGTGACCGGGCTGGTGCTGACCAACAATGCCGCTATGCTGGCCATGGGGCAGAAAATGGGATTTTCGGTTGCCCGGGATCCGGAATCATCAGAATACCGCCTGACCATCCCACTCAGGGATCTGGCATAAGGCCCTGTCATGACACAGATCTGGCTGATCGGTGCAATCCTGCTGGCCCTGTTTTTGGGAGCTTTGGATGCGCTGGTCATGTCTGCGGCCATGCCTACCATTATTGCTGAGCTTTCCGGTCTGCACCTGTATGCCTGGGTGTATTCCGCATATTTTCTGGCCCGGGCTGTGGCATTGCCCATTTTCGGTAAGTTGTCGGACCTGTTTGCCGTCAGACGACTGCTGCTAATCAGTGTGGCCGTTTTCATTGCCGGGTCCATGGCAGCCGGTGCAGCGCCATCCATGGATTTTTGGTGGGGGCCCGGGTATTTCAGGGGATCGGGTCCGGCGGTATTTTTGCTTTGGTGTATGTGGTGCTCTCGGAAGTGGCGCCCAAGGGGGAACGGGCCAAAACCCTTTCTCTGGCATCGTTTATCTGGGGGGTGGCATCGGTGATCGGACCCACCATGGGCGGGGTGATGGTCAGTTTTTTTCCTGGCGGTGGATTTTTTTCATCAATCTGCCCCTGGGGCTGCTGTCATTGGCCGGTATTGCTCTATTTTTAAAAGAATTCCGGGAAAAAAAGAAAAACGCATCTCTGGACTGGTCCGGATTGGTGTCGCTGACCGGGTTTCTGATTTCGGTGCTGACCCTGGTGATGACCGGAGGACGGGAGATCGCCTGGATGTCCTTGCCGTCGATTCTGCTGGTTTTCACCTCTCTTCTGTTCGGGATTTGGTTTGTCAAAGCGGAACTGGGGGCAACAGATCCCATCCTGGATCTGCGGTTTTTCAGGCGCAGGGGATTTGCTGTGGGCAACCTGGCCGGGTTCTGCGCCAGTTTTTCCATGTTCTCCCTGTTCGGATATGCCCCGTTGTTTCTTCAGGGTGCTTTAGGGCATACGCCGCTGCAAGTGGGAATGGCCATGCTTTCTTTGAGCCTGGGCTGGTCTGTGGGGTCTTGATTCTGGGGCGGATCATGCATCTGACCACCCAGAAAACCGCGGCCTTGGCAGGCGGTATTCTTTTGGCGGCCGGCACTGGGTTGACCCTGGGGTTTACGACTTCGACCACCATGGCCCACAGCTTTCTGGTGTTTCAGGTGGTGGGATTCGGCATGGGATTCGTGGTCCTATCCACGCTGCTGAAGGTCCAGAACAGCCTGGAATCCTCAGACCTGGGGGTGGCCACCTCCTTCCACCAGTTTGTCCGGACTGGGCGGGACCTTGGGGGTGGGAATCAGCGGAGGCTTGGTCACCTCTGATCTGATGAACAGCATGGAGAGGGTGGAGGTTTCATTGCCGAAAGACCTGATGGTACAATTGGAGAACAGCCTTGAAAATTTGTTTCGCCCGGAATTTCAGGCTCTGATGCCGGACGCAGCCCGAACCGTTCTGAAAACAGCGGTGGCCCAGGGGGTGTGGAGCACTTTTCTGCTGGTGTTCGTGGTGGCGCTGATCTGTCTGGGCCTGGTGGCGTGTCTGCCGGATCAGGACGGAGGGTAGATCATTTTTCCGGTCATGGACAGGTCATACCCGCCGAATTTTTCAGCGGTCTGCTGAATCACTTTTCCCTTGAGCAGAGAAAGGAACAGCTGGATGCCTTGTTCAAAAATTTGTCCTTGGCGATGAGCAGGTCAAAGCGTTCCCAGCACACCGGAATGAAATCCAGGCCCAGAATATTGGCCACCGGCCGGATGGCCGGCCCGGCATCCGCTTTCCGCTGAGAATTTCCAGTCCCACATCCATGTGCCGGGACAGGGCCTCTTCATATCCCGGGAGGTATCTCCCTTGATCTCATGTTCCAGCAGCACCTTGTCAAACAGTTTGCGGGTTCCGGTCCCCAGCTGCCGATTCACGATGCGGATGTCCGGTTTGCTCAGGTCCTTGATGGAACCGATGTTTTTCGGATTGCCCTTCTGAAGCACGATTCCCTGTTCCCGCTGGCATAAATTCACCACCGCCGGTGTCTGGTGCTGGTCATCCTTGAGAAAGGGAAAGTTGTATTCATCGTTGTCCCCGATCAGATGGCTGGAAGCGATGTGGCACAGGTTCTGTTTCAAAGCGTTCAGGCCGCCCAGGGACCCGGCCATGCCGAACATGGCCATATGGTGCTCGTGTTTGATGTTGAACGTAGCGATGAGCTTGTCTAGCAACAGGTCGTTGCTGCCGGCAATGAGCACCAGGCCGTGGTAAGGGGGCAGCTGGGCCGACTGGGGGTAGTTTTCCGTGCCCGCCTCCACCCACTGGCGGACCAGATTAATGGGAAACAGCCATTTCCCCGTGACCTTGGTGGCGGGCAACCCTTTCTCCGAGATCAGGGAATACACCATTTTTTTCGTTGATGTTCAGATACTTGGCAATTTCCTTGGTCGTATACAGTTCTCCCATTTCCAGGCCCCTTTTGTTTCAATTAACATGGATACGCTCATCCTAAATATATGTCATAGAGCGTGCCCGCCGGGGCAATGCCCGGCACCAAACCGACTGACAACTCTAATGAGTGACTTAGAAGGAATATATAAGGGGGAACTTTTTTTGTAAAGGTCCAAAAAAACCGGCCGATTTGGCGAGATGTGAATAAAGGAGTACCGCCAGATCTGCCAGGGTCCGGGGCAGATCTGGCGGCTGGATAATGCTTGCCAAGGAGATGGGGATTGTTTTAAGGAAACAATAGATTATCCTATAACATTATCCAATAACATGATTTCGGGACCGCAATTTTCCCGATGTGGTTTTTAATATATTATCTTAGTTATTATTTGTCAATATAATTTTTTATATTTGTCTATAATTAAAAATTTTAACTAAAAATTACCAAAAATAACCATTAGCATTTGCGTGCTGAATGCTCGATTGCCTGCGCCGGCAAAAAAGCCGTTTCTGATCCGCAATATCGATGGATTCGGTCGGGATGTCATAGAGATGAGAGATATGCCGGGATGTCATGATGTCCCGGACGGGTCCCTGAAACAGAATTCGTCCGTTTTTCAGCATGATGATTTCGTCGGCGAACAGGGATGCCAGATTGGGATCGTGTATGGAGGCCACAACGCTCAAGCGGCTGGAGCGGCAAAGCTTTTTGATAGCCCCCAGCAGATGGTACTGGTTGTTGAAATCCAGGTGATTGGTGGGCTCATCCAGCAGCATGATTCGAGTGTTCTGGGCGATGGCCCGGGCCAGCAGCACGGTCTGCCGTTCTCCGCCGGAGATCCGGTTAAAATTTTTTTCCGCCAGATGAATGGCGTGCAACTGTTTCAGGGCATCTTCCGCAAGCCTGTAATCGACTGGTTTCGGAGCGGCAGCAGGTCCCAGAAACGGCGCTCTGGCCATCACCACCACCTCAATGACCCGGAACGGAAAGATTTCCATGTGTTCCTGGGGTACCAGGCTGATGGCCCGGGCAATCTCATTTCGGCCCAGGGACGTCATGTTTTTGCCGTCGATGAAGACCTGTCCGGTGATGGGGTGTAGAATTCGGTTCAGGCAGTGGATCAGGGTGGTTTTACCGGACCCGTTTCTGCCCAGCACCACGCAGAAACACCCTTTTCCCACAGTAAAAGAAATATCCTGCAGCACCGGCACCTTTCCATATCTGAACCCGAGTTGGCGGCAGGAAAGCATCAGATCCAACCGGTGTTTCGGTTTTTGTACAAAAAATAGCCGAAAATTGGGGCACCGGCAAGGGCCGTGATAATGCCCACGGGAATTTCGGCCGAAGAGATGCTTCTGGCTGCGGAATCAGCCAGAAGAAGAAAGATGGCGCCCAATATTGCTGTGACCGGCATCATTTTCTGGTGTTCCGGTCCGGCCAGAGACCGGGCCATATGGGGAATCACCAGGCCGATCCAGGCGATCTGCCCGCAGGTGGCCACGGACACCGCCACCATGAAGGAACTGGCCGTGATCAGGATCAGGCGGAACAGTCCGGGATTCATGCCCAGGGATTTGGCCTGGATATCGCCTAAAGACAGAATGTTGAGACGGAATCCCAGTACCATGAACAGGATCAGCCCAATCAGTGTGAACGGAGCCATGGTCGTGACATGTTCCCAGGAGACCCGGCTCAGACTGCCCATGATCCAGAAAATAATGCCGGGCAGCTCGTCATAGGGATCGGAAAAGTATTTGACCAACATGAGCAGGGCATTGAAAAATGACATCACCACAATACCGGCTAAAACCAGCACGATAGAAGGCTTGATGGAAATTATCCTGGCCAGGCCCAGGCTCAGGCATACGGCAGTGATGCCGAAAAAAAGGAAAGCATCTGGACCAGGCCAGAGAGATCCGAGGCCAGGATCAGGCCCAGGGCCGCCCCGAATATACACCCGGAAGAGACCCCCAGAATATCCGGAGAGACCAGGGGATTTCGGAACAGGGCTTGGTACACGGCCCCGGACATGGCCAGGGCGGATCCCACCAGCAGGGCCATGAGGCATCTGGGCAGGCGGATCCATAAAAACACCAGCTCCTTGTGAACCAGATCTGCTGGCAAGTCCTGCCCTTTCAACAGACGAACGACAAAGGTCACCATCTCGTGCCAGTGGATCTGAATCCGGCCGGAAAAAAGGGATATCACCAGGCCACCGCCAAAATCCCCCCAGCAGGCCCAGCAGTCGGCCGGATGAACCGGAAGCGTTCATTCAGTCAATTACGTCTTCAAGGGTTCCGCCCATCTGGGTCATGGACTGTCCGAACAAGTTCCAGTGAAACACATCTGCCTGGGCAGGAACATCTATGTCGGCGAATCGTTCCGGGTAGGCTTTTTGGGCCACCCATAGCGTGGCGAGCACTGCCAGGGGGGAAGGGAAATCCCATGGGGCCAGGCTGGAAGGGCAGCGAAAGACCCGGTTTTGGGAGATGGCGGTAATACCCTGTAAGGGCGCCAGGTCCAGTAGCCGGACCTGATTTTTTTCATGTGCTGGGACAACACCATGATGTCCGGATTCCATTCCACCAGCTGTTCCGGGGAGATATCCTGAAAATAACCGGTCAAATGGGATGACACATTTCGGATCCTGGCCCGGGAAAAAATTTCATCCTGAAGCATGTTCCCGGTGGCAGTTCTGAGCAGTCCCAGGGTGGAAGCAAAGTATCCGGTTTTTCCCGGGACACGGGCAGGTCTGCCAGCCGGTTGTCCACCAGCGACAGCACCGCTTCCATCTGGTCCCGGACGAAAGAGATTCGTTGGGATCCCCCCATGGCATGGGCAATGAGTGCCATGGCCTCCAGGATGCTGTCAAAAGATTCCGGTAGAATCACGATGCAGGGAATTCCCATGGCAGTGAGTTTTTCCGTGGCGGACAGGCCGTCATTCTGCGAATAGAAAATCACCAGATCCGGTTCCAGGGACACCAGGGTTTCCAGGTTGATGCCCATGGATTTAGTGCCGACCCCTGCCAGGTGTTGGATATCCGGCCAGACCGCCTGCTGCAGCGGGTCTTTGCGGGAGGAGTTGTCCACACCCACCAGGGTATGGGCAAACCCCAGGGACAGCACGCATAGGCTGGCCGGCTTAAAGGTGCTGACCACCCGCTTAACCGGACCGGTGATGACCACCCTGCGGCCTGTCATGTCCGTGATGAAACGTTTTCCGGTTTCCTGGGCCGGCAGCAGAATGGGGGTGACACAAAGACTGATGGCAATCAAGAATCCAAAAAATGTCCGCCGCATGGGAAATCGGTCCTAAGTCAATGGGTTTTGGGACAGTCAGCCATCAGTCATGGGGCTTACGCCAGTTCAAAGAGAATGTGGATCTGAAACGTGACCGGGGTCTTGAACAGGGATACCGGCGGTTTTGGAAACGGGGCCGCCTTTTTGACGGCATTGACGGCCGCTTCATCCAGGTTCCTGTGCCGGGAGCTTTTCACTACCTGAACCTCTTTGAGAGAACCGTCCGCCAGCAGCACGAATTTGACTTTGACCCGCCCCTGAATGTGCCGGGACCGGGCGGATTCCGGATATTCCTTGACGTTGTGAATCTTTAAATTCAGCATTTCAAAATAATCTCTGGCGGTGGTGAATTGTGTCTGAACCTCCGTGGTATCCACCACTGATTCCGGCTGAGGGCTGAATCCGGTGACCGGAACCGTCGATGCGCTCACGGTGTCCGGCATCGGGGGTAAAAGAATCTGATTCCTTGTCACGGTGGGTGTCCGGGTCACCACGGGGTCCAGTTTCATTTTAGGCACCTGAAACGGCTTGGGATCGATGGGTGTGACCTGAGTTTTCTGGACCTGCTGTTTCAGAATCCGGGGGGAAGGAATGTCCCGGGTGGACCGTTTGGACACCTGTTGCAGGGTCAGTTCGATATATGAAATGGTCCGGTTTTCATAGATTCCGGCCATATGAAGAAAAATCAGCCCATGAATTCCAAAGGAGACCAGAATGAATCCATGGAGCAGCCAGTTGACAGACATATGGGAGTGCTGTGCCATGCCGCTGATTCAGAGCCCCTTTTCCGTTGCCAGGCTCAACCGGGCCGCCCCCGCTGCCTTGGCAATGTCCATGACTTTGACCGCTTTGTTTAAAATTACGGTTTTATCCGCCTTGATGATCACCAGCCGGTCCGGATCATTGCCGATTTTCTCTTTCAGCCGGGTATACAACTGGTCCATGGGGATTTTTTGATCCGCCATGTAGGCGATACCCTCCCTGTCCACAAACACGGTGATCTCCTGTTTGATCTGGGGGGCGGAAGCCGTGGTCTGGGGCAGTTTGATCTTGATGCCTTCTTCCACGATAAAATTGGTGGTGAGCAGAAAATAGATCAGCAGCAGAAACACGATATCGATCAGGGAGGTCAGCGGGGCCTGAATCTGATAGCGGTTGGTGTGTTTTTTGAATTTGAGCATGCTATCGGTCCTTTGCGGCGACCGCTTTTAAGAACAGAACTGAGCCGTTCTGCAGCCGGGCCTCATATTTGTCCACTTTGGACAGCAGATAGGAGTGGGCCACCATGGTGGGCAGGGCCACGGCCAGCCCCAGCGCTGTGGTGAGCATGGCTTCCCAGATGCCTCCGGCCAGAACTGCGGCGTTCACTTTTCCGCCCATGTCCTGAATCACCATGAACGCCTTGATCATGCCGATGATAGTGCCCAAAAGTCCCAGTAGCGGTGCGATATTGCCGATGGTGGCCAGGGCCTGAAGATAGGAGGACAGGCCCCGGACCTCGTTTTCCGTCGCATTCACAATCACCGACTCCAGGGTGTCCTTATCCAGATCCCGGGCCAGAATGGCTTTTTCAAGAATCCGGCCCATGGGGGAGTTGCTTTGTTTGGACAGGTCCAGGGCATCTTGTTCCAGGCCTTTGGCCATCAGATCGGCGATTTGGAGTTCAATTTCCTTTCCACGCCGCCGGTTGACAGCATAGCGGATCATGCGTTCAAAAAAAATGGCCAGAACCAGAACGGAGCAGAACAATATGGGGATGACAAGGATCCCCCCTTTGGATAAAAATGCCAGCATCAGAGTTGCTTTTTTCCTTTCAGCTGATCAGGAGTCGGTTTCAGCTTGTTCAATCATTTCAACAAAATCCGGAATCCCGTCAAAATCCAGATCCCGTTCGCGTTTGACCATCGCCTGGGTTTCGTCATAGGTTTCCCACAGGTCCGGCCTGCCGTCCAGGGTGGTGTCTTCCTTGACCGTGACCAGTCTTCCCTTTTCATACAGATACCAGATCTCCACTTCACCATCCTGGTTTTTGTCTTCCTCCCCCCGAACCAGAACCTCGTCCGGTTCATAATACCAGGTCAGCCAGGGGTTACCCTGTTTCCGTTCCTCCAGGGTTTCTATATGTCCGTTCTCATCATAGGTCTCCACCAGATCCGTGATGCCGTCCAGATTTTGATCCACTTCCTTGCGCCGCAGCACATCATTTCTAAAGAAAGAACAAAGATCCGCCCTGCCGCTTTGACTCAAATCCTGGGACACGATCAGGGTCCATTCCGGGTCATCATACCTTTGGGTGGTGTCGAAATACCCATCAAACCGGGTGTCCTGGACCAGATGTGTTTTACGGCCGTTTTGGTAAAACACCTTGAGATCCACGTTGCCGTCCTGATTGTCATCTTTTTCCACTCGGATCAGGATATCGTCGGTATAATACTGCCAGATGTCAGGTTTCCCATTGAAATCGGTGTCACTGATCAGCAGTTCCCGGTACTGGTTTTCATTGAAAACCACCTCCACATCCGGAATGCCGTCCCGGTTCTTGTCGGTCAGGTTTTTCACAATCCGGTTGTTTTCCATCAAAGAAACGGTTTCAAAAAATTCATCACCGTCATGGTCATGTGCCACTTTGTAAAGGGTGCCTGACCGATAATGCCTGATCCGGTCGATCTGCCCGTTTCCATTGGTGTCTTCGCGGGTTTCCAATACGTTTCCCGCGTCATCGAAGTCAGCGAAAAAAATCTGAGGAGCCGTCAAAATTCAGGTCTTTTTCCTGGAACTTGACCATTCCTTTTGCAAATCGGGTGATGATGTCGAACCGGCCGTCAAAATTGGTATCCTGTTTCTGTTCCATGGGCTGTTCGTTTTCATACCAGGTGATGTCATCCGGCTTGCCGTTTTTGTTCGAATCCATTTTTCGGGTTGTTAACTGTCCGTTTGAAAAATCAGTGTGGTTTGGTATCGGTTTTTTTGATAGGGGTCTTTCAGGATTTTTTCGATCTGTCCCTGGATATCGAAAAAAACAACTCGGTCCAGAGTGCCATTTTCATTTTCATCAATTTCCTGGCGGACCGGGACCTGATTGCGATAAAAGGTGGTGGTATTGGCCGCGCCGTTGCCATCGGTATCTTTGGTGCTTGAGAACAGCTGTCCGGCTTTAAAATGGAAAAAGGTGTCAAACCGGTGGTCCCCGGTGGTATCTTTCTGAATTTTTGTGAGCTGCCCCTCGTTGTCAAACAGCGACACCTGGGTCAGGTGACCCTTTGTGTCGTGCCTTTCCTGGCGGACTCTTTTTCCATGTTCAAAAAAATCTGTGCAGTCCATTTGACGGTCACCGTTTGTGTCCCGCTCAATTCTGGAAATCGAACCGCCGGTGTAGTACTGGCGTTTTTCAAAAAAACCGTCCTGGTCCGGGTCCATGTCCGCCTGCACAATGGTGCCGGATTCATCGTAAATCAACACCTGGTCGATGATGCTGTCTTCGTTCAAATCCTTTTCCACCCGATTTTTGGCCGTTGCGTCATCAAAGGGCACAGCCAGAGGATAAGCAGAACAAGGCACATGTGCTTCAGGATTGTCGGTTTCATAATGCCAAAGATATATATCGATTGCGGTTATTTTTGTCAATAAAACTGAAATGGTTTTATTTAAATAACCCAAAGAAACGATAAACAACTTTTGGGTTGACCTGTGCAACAAATAGCTATATTGTGGCCAAAATCAAGATCTGTCGGAATCAAAAAATAAAAGGAAAGAAAAATGAAACTAAAAAAAGGGTGTTTTATCGGCAGTGTTTTGTGGCTGTGGGTCGGCGTGTCTCTGGTGATGGCGGCAGAAGATACAAAAGAGCCGTCAACAACGGTTTATTCTCTGGGTGAAGTGGTTGTTTCGGCAAACAGTCTAAAATCGCTTCCTGTCAGGACGGTGGAAATCATGGCAGAGGATATCGAAAAACGGCATGCCCTGACCCTGGCAAAGGCCCTTGAACTGCTGCCCGGGGTGGATATCCGCCGGGGCGGTGAAGGGGTCCCACGGGTAAATATCCGTGGATTCAGAAGTCGGCACACCATTTTGCTGCTCAACGGGATTCCCTTGAATTCCACCTATGACAGCCAGTTTGATCCCCACATGATTTCCACGGAAAACATCGCCAAGATCAAGGTGTCTTATGGCGGCCATTCCGTACTCTACGGCCAGGGCGGGCTTGCCGGAGTCATCAATATCATCACCAAGCAGGGTACGACAGGGCTTGGCGGAGATGTGTCGGCAGAGATGGATGAACACGGCAACCATTACACCAAATTCAATGTGGGAGGCGGCAGCGACACTGTCCGCTTTTTCGGTGCCGTCAACAATTATGATTCCGACGGGTTTCATGTGTCAGATAATTTCGATCCCACCTCCCAGGAAGATGGAAACGAACGGAACAACAGCGACAGCGAACGGTTGAGCCTGTTCGGAAATCTGGTGTACCAGATGACCGACGAAATTGAACTGGGCCTGACCCTGGAACGGACCACCGGAGAATACGGCACACCCCCAATGACCGTGGATGACAAGAAAGATCCGTTTTATAAAAAAACCAAATACGATCGCACGGAAGATTTGGAAACCCTGTCCACTCAGGTGTCCATGAGTTACACTCCCAAAGGGATATTCAGCTTCAGAGGATGGGTGTTTGCCAACCGGAATGAGCAGGAAAATGCCCGGTATGATGATGATACCTACAGCACCATGACAAAGAAAAATACCTATCGCAGCAATGATGAAACCGAAATAAAAGGGGCGGCATTGCAGACCCGTGCGGACTTTGGATCTGCCGGTAACGCGGTGCTAGGACTTTCCACCGAGGCCAGTGACTACACGTCTGATTTCAGAAATGTGGACAAGGACAATACTCCGCCCACCGCCTATTATTACGATCATGGACTGGACATGTATTCAGCGGCACTGGAATACAATGTGCGGCTGTTTTCCAAACTCGGGGTCACGGCCGGTTACAGTCACCACTGGCAGACCAAGGATGCGGGCAGTGATGTGGACAAGGGAAGCCATATGGCCGGTCTGAGTTATGATCTGACCGACAGCACCACAGTGCGGGCCTCTTATGCCAGAAAGGTCCGTTTTCCGGATATCAAGCAGCTGTATGATCCCAGTTCCGGAAATGCCGATCTGGTGCCCGAAGAATCCAAGAATTATGAAGCCGGCATCACCCAGCGGCTGTTCCAAGACATGACCCTGGATCTGGCGGTATTCAAGAACGAAGTGTCCCAGTACATTGAAAAAAATGATGCCACGGATCTGTATAAAAACTGGGAAGCCTACGATTTCAAAGGATTTGAAATCTACCTGTTCAAACCGTTTCTCGCCACCGGGACCATCGGCCTGGGCTATTCCTATCTGGATACCAAGGATAAATCTCCGGGCGCCAGAAGAGATGAACTCCAGTACCGCCCTGCCCATAAGTACACTCTGGATGTGGGGTATACATGGGACTTCGGGCTGAAGGTCCATGCGGACATCCTGCACACGGCCGACCAGTATTACTATTCCGATAATTTTGACAAGGGCAAGCTCAAGGACTATACCCTGGTGAACGTGAAACTGGAGCAAAGAATTTATAAGGAATCGGTATTTCTGTATCTGGGGCTGGATAACCTGACGGATGAAAATTATGAAGAATCCTACGGACTGCCCCAGGCCGGACGGACCGGGTATGCCGGTGTCCGGATGACCTTTTAACGGAGAGGGTCTGATGAACTATATGGTGTGCATCGATGACACGGACATGCCCGGCACCCGGGGGACCGGCTGGCTGGTGGAAGATCTCTGCCGTATCCTGGCGGCTGAAAAACTGGCTGAAACCACGGCCATCAGCCGCCATCAGCTGTATGTGCACAGGGATATCCCCTATACCTCCCACAACTCTGCCATGGGTTTGAAATGACCCTGGAGCCCGGGAGTATGATGCAGTCATGTCCCTGTTCCGGACATTTCTGGAAACCCGCACGGAAAAAGGGTCAGATCCCGGCCTGTGCGTGGCGCAACTGTCGGATTCCCTGGATGGCGAAAGCCTGATGGATTTTGGAAAAGCCGCCAAAAACCGGGTCTTGACCAAACCGGACGCCTATGCCCTGGCGGCAAAAACCGGGGTTCACCTGTCGGAACACGGCGGCACCGGGCAGGGCGTGGTGGGGGCGTTAGCCGGCATCGGGCTGCGGCTTTCGGGAAATGACGGCCGGTACCGGGGATGGTATCATCTGGGCCGGCCCGGGGATATCGTCAGTGTCGGGTCTTGTGTAAATACCCCTTTGTCGACGCCTTGGTCACCTGTGATGGCTGCGACCTGCCCCTGAATACACGGGTTATGATGGGGTCAGAAAAACCAAAACCGTGCGCATGGGCCACAGGCAGGTGATTGTGGTGGCCCCTGCAATGAGTCGGCATTCCCGGACATCGCGTATCGCACCATCACCAAAAAGGAAGCAAAACAGTATTGAGCCACTTCCGGCAGCACCGCACGTTATGGTATGTGCTGATTGCCGGGTTCCCCTTGGTGCTGGGAGTCTGTTCCGTTTTCATGGGCCGGTATCCGGTATCGGTCAGGGATGTCGGAACAATCGCAGCGGCGGTGTTGACCGGCCAGGAGGTGGATCCCACCCATTTCAGCGTGATCGTGCATGTCCGGATGCCCCGGATCATTCTGGGTGCTTGGTGGGAGGGAGTCTGGCAGTGAGCGGGGCCGCGTTTCAGGGCTTGTTCCGCAATCCCCTGGTCAGTTCCGGCATGCTCGGGGTCAGCTCCGGGGCCGGGTTCGGTGCGGCCCTGGCTTTGATCGTGTGTGAGCAGTATGGGTATGTCTATCCGTTTGCTTTTGGATTCGGTCTGCTGGCGATGCTGCTGTGCTTTTTCATCGGCCGGCTAACCGCCTCCGCCCAGGCCGTCACCCTTGTTCTGGGCGGGGTGATCGTGGGATCGATTTTTTCCGCCCTGATTTCTTTGCTCAAGTATCTGGCGGACCCGTATGATGAACTGCCGGCCATTGTGTTCTGGCTGATGGGCAGCCTGTCCCGGGCCGAATACGGCCATATCCTTACGGCCGGGATTCCCATGGTGGCCGGATCCCTGGGGCTGGTGATCATCCGCTGGCGCCTGAACGTGCTGGCCATGGGAGACCGGGAAGCCCATTCTCTGGGTCTTAATGTCAACCTCAACCGGATATTCATCATTGTTTGCGCCACCCTGGCCACTGCCGGAGCCGTATGTGTGAGCGGCGTCATCGGATGGGTGGGGTTGGTGGTTCCTCACATGGGCCGGATGATCATCGGCAACGACAACAAAGCCCTGATACCCGTGGCGTTTTTCATGGGGGCCGCGTTCCTGATCCTGGTGGATGACGTCAGCCGCCTGATCAGTACCAGTGAGATCCCCTTAGGGATTTTGACGTCTCTTTTGGGCGGTCCGTTTTTCATTTACCTGCTCAGGCAGACCCGGGGCCGGGAATGGTAATGTGATGGCTGCCAATCAAAACCAGACATTGATTGAAATGAAAAACGGGGCGTTTTCCTTTGGCCGGGTACCGGTTTTCCGCCGGGTGAATCTGAAAATTGCCAGGGGCGAGGTGTTCTGCCTGCTGGGGCCCAACGGATGCGGAAAAACTACGCTGATCGACTGTATGCTGGGTATTCACACATTAGACAGAGGCTGCCTGAGTTTAATGGGGCATTCCCGGACCCGGCACTCTCCTAAAGAAACCGCCCGGGTCATGGCTTACGTGCCGCAGAAGCATGACCGCCATTTCTCTTTTTCCGTGCTGGATTTGCTCCTGCTGGGAAGAGCCCCCTACACCGCTTTTTATGCTTCACCCGGAAAGTCTGATATTGAAAAGGCAAATGAAATTCTGGAGATGTTCGACCTGTCACATCTGATGCATCGGGACTATACCCGGTTGAGCGGGGGGGAGACCCAGCTGGTGATGATTATGCGGGCCCTGATCCAGGAAACCCCGGTGATCGTCATGGACGAACCCACCTCCCACCTGGATTTCCGGCATGAACTCATGGTGCTGGAAACCCTGACCCGTCTGATCCGGGATCGTCAGATCACCCTGGTGATGGCCACCCATTTCCCCAACCATGCCTTTTATTTCGAAAATGCCGGTATTCCGGTCACCGTGGCGTTCATGGGGCACCAGACTGTGGTGCCGTCGGGAAGGCCTGCCCGGGCGTTGACAGAGGAAAATCTGGCCCGGTTTTACCACATCGACACTGTGGTGATGACCCATACCCTGTCTGAAAAAGGGCAGATCAAACAGATCATTCCCATTAGAACTCTGAACAGTGAAATGGAGGGATCGCCATGAAACATCGGCAGTATCTGATATGGATGCTAAGTTTTCTGCTGCTGCCGGTTACGTCGTCCCATGCCGGCCGGGCAGCTATCACAGGCCCTGTCACGGGTTTAGTCGCCGGACAGGGGCCAGTGACGGCCACGGATTATTTCGGCCGGACTCTGACGCTGGAACGTCCGGCCGATCGTTTCGCCTGCCTGTATGCGTTCACAGGCCATGTGATCACCCTTCTGGGGCGGGGCCATGATATGGTGGCGGTGGTGGACGGATTAAAAAAAGACAGGCTGATCCGGCAGCGGGTGCCCGGCATCGATACGTTGCCCATCCTGCCAAAGGGGTGTCATTCACATTGAAACCCTGTTGAAGGCAGATCCGGATATAGTGTTTCTCAAATTGGAAACTGGGGCGGCTGAAGCGGAGATCCGGAAACTGGAGCGGTTTGGGCTGCCTTATTTTGTAGTAGGATACCGCAATATGGAAGAACAGCGGACCATCATTGAAAAGATGGGGAAAATAAGCGGGCGGTATGAAACGGCCCGGGCCTATACCGGCTATTACCGGGACATGGTTCATATGGTAAAACAGCGCACCGGTCGGATACCCGATGATCAAAGGGTTCGGCTGTATCATTCGGTCAATGAGGCCCTTAGAACCGATGCGGCCGGTACCATTGAAGCGGATTGGACCCGGGCGGCCGGGGTTGTCAACGTGTCTGTGGGAGACCGGCTGCATGCCAGGGGAGATAAATTCTTCGCCGGTATGGAACAGGTGCTGATCTGGAACCCGGAGGTGATCATCGTGAATGAGGCCGGGGTGGATCAGCTGATTCTGCAGGATAAAAAATGGGCGGCCATCAAAGCAGTCCGGGAGAAAAAAGTGTTTCCCATCCCTGTGGGCATTTCCCGGTGGGGACATCCCGGCAGCCTGGAAACACCCCTTGCCATTCTGTGGACCGCCAAAACCGTGTATCCGGATCTGTTTTCCGACATGGATCTTGAATTGGAAATCAAGCGGTTTTATCATCGGTTTTTCGATCTGTCCCTGACAGATGAGATGGTGCAAAGAGTTTTGAACAACCAGGGGATGCGCCAAGCATTGGACACCCGGTAAAGGAAGATCCATGAAGCGATTTAAAAAAAAAATCTCAGAATCTGGTTATCGCAGCATGTTTTCTGGTGCTGGTTTTCACAGGCCCGGGCCTCACGGGAATTCCGGTGGCGGCAGATCTCCTTCCGGAACGGATCGTTTTGAATCTTACTCAGACCCCCCATCTGTCCCAGGCGGTCACATGGCGGTCCCGAAAAAAAGGAAAACGCCGGCCGCCCGGATCGTTCCGGCATCTCTTCTGCTGGAGTCGGAATCCCATGCGGTTACAGTCATGGCCGTCAGTACCCGGGTCAAAACCGGGAAAAAAAGTGGTGCGTTTCATCATTCCGTGGTGTTTGAATCGCTTCGTCCGGACACGGAATATGCTTACCGGGTCGGGGATGACCCGCACTGGAGCGAGTGGAGCCGTTTCCGCACCGCATCCGGCCGAAAAAAACCGTTTCGGTTTATCTTTTTTGGCGATATTCAGGAACAGGTGGCTGCCCTGGGATCCCAGCTGTTTCGAAACGCGGTTCTGGCGTTGCCGGATGCGGCTTTCTGGCTGTTTGCCGGAGACATGATGGACAATGGACCGGATGACTGGGAATGGGCCGAATTTTTTAAGGCAGTATCCTGGATGCCGAGAACCTTTCCCCTGGTGCCGGTACCGGGAAACCATGAATACCCGGACCCCCGGATCATTCCGAAAGATGAACGGCGGATCACCCCGTTGTGGCGGCCCCATTTTACGCTGCCGGAAAACGGACCGCCGGGCCTTGAAGAAACCGTGTATTCTTTTTCTTACCAGGGGGTTTGCCTGATCGTACTCAATGGCAATGAGCCGATGGATGCCCAGACCGAATGGCTGGAAACCGTCCTCTCCCAAAACACGGCTGCCTGGATCATTGTTGCCATTCATCAGACGGTCTACCCTCTTTCCGCGCGCCGGCATGTCACCCGGTTTCAGGAGACTCTTGTGCCGATTTTTGACCGGTATGCCGTGGATCTGGTGCTCCAGGGTCATGATCATGGATACGCCCGCAGCAGGGCCCTGAAAAATCATCAGCCCGTGTCCGGCTCGGAAAAAGGCACGGTGTATATCATTTCCAACAGTGGCCCCAAGTTTTATCCGGTCAGTAACCGGTATGACCATCTCATGGCCAGAATCGGAACCGGGGAAATGCTGTTTCATACCATTGAGGTGGATCAGGACACCATTTGTTTCACCGCATTTGATCTGATGCGGCAGCCCGTGGATAAGATAGTGATTCACAAAACCATGCCGTAAAAGGACATATCCGGTCTCTTTCGATATCAAACCAGACCCCTAAGGTCTGATTTTGTCTGTCCGGCTCAGCCGGATCATTTTGTCCGTTTAAATGGAGTGTGAAAGCCGTCAGCTTCAGTACTCAGTTTTCAGCTTGCAGCAGAACAGTACAAATGTATCCCTGCGGAAGACTTAATGCGGAGAGCTGTTGACTCTCATGATGTGTTGTGTCCGGCAGGGCATGGCTGCTATTTCAATTTCAAGGTTTGATTCTTCCGGCATGGTTTGTGCTGAATATGGCATCCCTTAACCCATTCATGCAAGGATTGACACACAGATGGCACAGACTGATACCGCAGACTGGTGCCGGCGCATCCGAAAGGAATATGCCGATGCCTATGACACCATGACCTGGCTGACCCCGGAAAAGGCGGTCCAGGCAACCCGGGCCAGAGATGCACTGATACATGATATTTTCAAATATGCCGGCAGCGGACCCCAATGGCGGTTTTCCGAAACCAAACTGACCATCCACGGCATTTCCCCCGGCTGCCGTTTCTGCGGCCAAGGGGAATGGTCCTGCCTGTTTATCAACGGCATCTGCAATGCTCGCTGTTTTTACTGCCCCTCCGCCCAAAACCAAAAAGGTCATCCCATGACCAGTACCCTGGAATTCCGGACCCCGGAGGATTATGTGGATTATGTGGAGAGGTTTGACATTCAGGCGGTGAGTTTCAGCGGCGGTGAACCGCTCATGACCTTTGACCGGGTGGTACAGTACCTGAAATCGCTGCGGGCGAGAATTTCGCGTCCCCTGTATATCTGGATGTACACCAACGGTCTTCTGGCGACCCAGGACAAATTGAAAACGCTGGCGGATAACGGGCTGGACGAAATCCGCTTTGATATCAGCGCCGACCGTTATTGCCTGGACGTCCTGAAAGAAGCGGTGGACGTCATCCCCCATGTCACGGTGGAAATTCCGGCCATCCCTGAAGATGTGGAAAAACCCGGCAGGTGATCCGGCTTCTGCATGATCAAGGGGTAAATTTTCTGAATCTTCATCAGATCCGATGTACGCCGTTCAATCTGCCAGACTGATCCGGCGGGGATATACGTTTTTGCACGGCCCTAAAGTAACGGTCCTCGATACCGAACTGACCGCCCTGGAACTGATCCGGTACACGCTGGATCAGCAGATCGACTTGCCTGTTAATTACTGTTCATTCACCTTCCGGCACCAGTTTCAGCGGGCCGGTGCCCTCAAAAGAAATGCCAGGCTGATCAAAGCCTCTCACCAGGGGGTCACTGCCACCGGCCATATCCGGACCCTGAGCATTACCGGAGAACCGGCAGCCGTTCAGCGGGTTCATCAGCATCTTTTGGCCGAAGAACCGGACACAGAGTTATGGGTGGTTTCCGGAAAAGGAGATCGGTTGGCGTTCCATGAATCTTTGTGGCCTAAAATCGATTTTACAGGATGATACTGGAGGTGAGCTATACGGCTTCTTCCCTGAAATCCCATGTGTCGTTGCGGCATGCTTTCAGAGAAATTCCACTGAATCCCAGAAAAAAAGTGGTCATTGAAAATATCCGGCCCATTCCGTGATCCGGTTGAAAGAGGATCGGATTGTTGAATTCGGCCGCCGGTATGTTTTGCCCGATGCCGATGATCCTGCAGACAATGAGGCCCTGTCGGTCAGCCGGGGGGATAATGAGGTTGAGACATTTGAACGATTTGATCCTGGTTTGTCCCGGTATTATTGATTTTTCGACACGGGGTGCGGATTAATGGTTGAATTCCTGGCAAAAACCGCATAATTTATAATATTATGGGACAAGCAAAAACCTGTTAATGGAGGAGATGGGATATGGCGGGAAAAATTTTTTACAGGGAACGCAGGACTGTGCAGGATGGCGAGAAAAACCCCGATTCCGTGTGGTGGCGGTTCTGGACTGCAACCTGAAAGTCTATTCGGATCACCTGCGGCTCAGCGAACTGACCCACCTTGCCGAGGAAGCCGGTGCGGAACTGATTCATCTGAAGAAAGGGCCCAAACAGGACACCCCTGACAAACGGTAAAATTCCATGAAAGGCGGATGATTATGGCACTGGTAAGGGACAAGGACGGCAAGCGGCTTCATGTCAAAAGCCGGCTCATGGGCGAAAGTCTGGTCAGCAAAACATTTCTGGAGCAATTGGAAGTGGCACCGCAGCAGCGTCTGTATCCGGATGTGGCCATCCTGAAAATCGGGGGACAGTCCATCTGTGACCGGGGGGTGAAAGCTTTGCCGGCCATACTCAAGGAAATTGTGGCCAACCGGACTTCCCACAAAATGCTGATCACCACCGGCGGGGGCACCCGGAGCCGGCACATTTACACCATCGGACTGGAGATGGGCATGCCCACAGGGGTGATCGCGCGTTTCGGCAGCATGATATCGGATCAGAATGCCTGATGATCGCTACCCTGCTGTCTCCCTGGGGAGGGATCAAGATCTCCCACAGTGATATCGTCAAACTGCCCACCTATTTTGCGGAAGGGATCATTCCGGTGATGCACGGCATGCCGCCCTATGATTATTTTGCCATCAAGCCGGAAAAAGGACGGATTCCCATCCACCGCACCGATGTGGGCCTGGTGATCCTGGGGGACCTGATCGGGGCCAGACGAATTCTGTTTGTCAAGGATGAGGACGGGCTGTATACCGAAGACCCGAAAAAGAATCCGGATGCCCGATTCATTCCCGACATCACGGTGTCGGAACTGATGGAAAAAGACCAGGATGATCTGGTCATTGAGCGCCCCTGTCTGGAAATTATCAAAAACAGTGAAGTGATCGAACAGGTTCAGGTGATCAACGGGATGAAGGAAGGAAATATCACTAAAGCCCTGGCCGGCGAACATGTGGGGACTATCATCCGGAAATAGGACGGCAAACGGGACGGTTTTTGTCTTGCAGTTAAAACGTATGGACCGATTCCGGGCGGCATCCGACAGATACCGGTTTGCCGATGTCCAGGCAGAACTCTTTGATGACCGTTTTTGGCCAGATCGCTTCAAAGGACGTTCCCTGTATATCCAGATGAACCCGGGCGAACACACCGTAAGAAGAGATGTCCGTGATGGTCCCGGAAAATGGTTTTTGAAGACCGGTGAGGTCGGGGGGGCCAGCAGAATATTTTCCGGACGGATTCCCAGATGCTGATGGTCCCGGGCAGGCTGGGTTTCGGGAACAATATCCAGGCGGGTGCCCGCAATTCGCAGGGTGCCCCCATGGGGTTCAAATGAAACGACATTTTTCATTCCCACAAACCGGGCCGTAAACCTGGAATCAGGCTTCTCAAAAAGGGTTGGAATGTCTCCCTGCTGCAGGATCTTGCCGTCTTTGATGATGGCTCCCCGGTTGGCCAGATAAAGCACCTCCTCAAAATTGTGGGACACCATAATAATGGTCATGTTCAGGTCTTTGTGAACCGTTTTGAGCAGATTTCTGGCTTCGTCGTGAAATACCGGATCCAGCGCGGACAGGGGTTCATCCAGCAGCAGCACTTTGGGATTCAGGATCAATGATCTTGCCAGGGCCACCCGCTGCTTTTCCCCGCCGCTCAGATTATAAGGATATCGATGGATGATTTTTTCAAGGCCCAGAGCGGAAGTCAGGTATCCAAACCGCTGCCGGGCCTCCTTTTTTGAAATGTGGTGAAAACCGGTGCCGTAAAGAATGTTCCGGGTGACATCCAGGTGTGGGAACAGGGCAAAATCTTGGTAGACCAGGGCCAGGTTCCGTTTTTCCACCGGAACCCGGGTGATATCCGCGCCATCGGATATCAGGGAACCGGAAGTGAAGGGCATGATTCCCATGATGCCTTCGAGCAGAAGCGATTTGCCGGACCCGGTCGGGCCGATCAGGGCAAAGAAGTCATGGGCATGCACCTGAAGATCGATGTCTGTGAGGGAAAATTCCGGCAGGTCCAGACAGATGTGTTTCAGCACAATCATGGATTACCGGCGGTCCGGATGAAGGGATGTTGACATCATCCGCAAAAACACAAACAGGATAAAGGAAATCAAAATCAGCCAGACCGCGATGGGCTGGGAGTACTTCAGACCGAAAGCCGTGAACCGTTCATAGATCATCACGGGTGCGGTCATGGGGTGATAGGCCACAATCACGATGGCACCGAATTCGGAAATGGCCCGGGCTGTGCACATGATGATGCCCAAAACCATGTAGCGCCAGGTCAAAGGAAAGGTGATACGGATAAAGGTTGTCAGGGCACTTGCACCCAGGGTGCGGGATGCATTTTCCAGGCGCACCGGCACGCTGTCGAACCCGGATTTCACCGTGTTGATATAAAACGGCAGTCCCACGAACAGCAGCACACACACGATTCCGGTCCTGGTTCCCATGATCTGGATCCCGGCTTCGGACAGAAACCGGCCGATGGGATGGTTTCTGCCAGCCAGGCTGAGGATGGCGATCCCGATGACCGGATGAGGGATCATGATGGGCAGATCAATGATCCCTTCCAGCAGTTTTTTGCCTTTCAGGTTTTTTCTGGCCAGCAGATAGGCCAAGGGGGTGCCCATGATAAAGGCCAGTCCGGCCGCAGCCAGGGACAAAAGGATGGAACGGGCAATGGCAGCCGTCACATCCTTGTCCAGGATGGTCTGTTTCATCATGGACAAGGACGGTTGTATGGTCATATTGATCAAAGGCAGGGTCAGCAGAAGAATCAGGGCAGTCCAGGCACAGAAACAGCCAGGCCATCCGGTCCATCTGTTTCACGAAATCAGTCCTTTACCTCAACCAGACCGGCGATTTCAGGCGGCATCTTTTGTGCCATGGCGGCATCCGGAACCACCGGCGGCACCATGGGAGGCTGTCCCATCTGTTCCAGGGTTTTGAGTCCATGATCTTCGGACAGGACAAACTGCAGGAATGCAATGGCTGCTTCCGGGTTGGGCGCGTTTTTGATCATGGTAATGCCGTAGGTACAGGACTGGCCGCTCTTGGTGATCCAGGTGCCGGGTTTTTTCCGGTCACCTTCACCTGTGCCTGTTTGTAGAACGCATCATATTTATAGTTGCTCAAATTGATGTGATCATCCAGAACAATGAATTTGAGTCCGTGCTGCCGGGCCACTGAAATGTATTCCCAGGCATAATCCATGTTTCCGGTTTTCAGCAGGTTCACCAGTTCCACGGATTTAGGCCGAACGTTTTTCTGGGGCCGGTTGGCCAGAATCCGGTCATACAGCCCCTCAATGCCGTAAAATTTTTCTGCCAGCTGCAGCACCATCAAGCTCCGGTACCCACAGGGATCCAGGTTGGGATCGGAATGTCCCCAGACCACTTCGTTTTTCTGCAGAATCTCATACCAGTTGTCCGCATTGGTCTGGCCGGCGTATCGGCTCTGATCGGTGTAACACAGCACCAGCTGATTGGTGGCAAACCGCGCATTCCAGTCCGCAAATGCCGGAATCAGGTTGTTGTCAATCACCTTGTAGTCCGCAGACACCATGATGTCCGCCGGTTTTCCGACTTCGGAAATCAAACGGGCCATTTTGGTGCTTCCCCCGGCTTCCCGGAGCACATCCACATCCGGATGTCTGGCTTCGAATTCTTTTTCAATGGCGGCAAACGGCACGGTCAGGCTGCCGGCATGAAAACAATCAGTTTTCCAGAGGGACCGGCCGTAACGGTCAGGGGAAGGACCATGCCAATCATCAAAAGGACAAAGAGAATGAAAGACAAACTCATCATTATGTTTCCTTTATTTTGCATAACGGGTTCTCCTTTGGTTGTTTTCGGTTGTTTTATATCCATAAAATCCGGTTCCCTCAAGTGGATGCAATAGATATACCAAAAATACCGGAAATCGTTTGATTTTTATAATCGATTGAAACAATTTGAATTGATATCGGTTTTCGATCAAATGGCACCAGCCGCCGTTCCGTGGAAAATATTTGGAAACCGCATTGATGCAACCGGGTGTTTCACCGGGAGAGCCGAAATGCAACCGGTGGAAAATGAGTTCTATTCGTTATGTTAATATTGACATAACGAATAGGGTTTGATAAGGAAGGCAGTGTTATTTTCAATTTAAGAAGAGGAAGATAATCATGGGAGCGGCAATGAGTGAAAAAAAGGGAACGTCATATGATCATAAATCCAATGGATCCCCGGTCAAATTCGAAGTGTATGGGGATGTGCTGATTGAAAAAATTGTTCGCCAGAATGGAAAAGGCGGACGGGTTTATCTGCCTCCGGACTGGGTGGGAAAAACCATCAAAATCATCAAGTAATCAGAGTCGAAACACCATATCGCAACACAGGAGAAACCGTGCATGGCTGACAATTGGGTGTACAGTATTTGCGGAATGTGTACCGTCCGCTGTCCCATCAAGGTGAAGGTGCGGAACGGAAAAGTTGTCTTTATTCAGGGCAATCCCCATGTGCCTGCCATGAAAGGGGCGGTGTGTCCCCGGGGCGCCGCGGGAACGGGGTTGATATATGACAGTGAACGGCCCCAGACACCTTTGATCCGTGAAGGTAAAAGAGGCGAAGGCCGGTGGCGGAAGGCGACCTGGAAAGAGGCCTTGGATTATGTGGCGGAGAAACTCACCGGGGTGAAGGACCGGTATGGGGCCAAAGCCATTGCATTGACAGACCGGGGCGGGCCGTTTCGGGATTTTCACCGGGCGTTTCTCAGAGGTGTCGGAACGCCCAATTACAACAACCATGATTCTTCGTGTGCCAGGAATGTCCAACATTCGGCTTTGTCGTTGACCGGCCAGGGACGCAAGGCTGTGGCATACGATTTCAAGTACAGCCGGCATGTGGTACTTCAGTGTCGCAATATTTTCGAATCCATTGATGTTCAGGAAGTCAACAACCTCATGGATGCGATGGAAAAAGGGTGCAAACTGACGGTCATTGATGTTCGGGCCAATATTTCGGCCGGCAAGGCCCATCATTTTTTCATGGTTCGCCCGGGAACCGATTATGCCTTCAACCTGGCGGTCATCAATGAGATCGTTGCCAAGTGCTTTTATGACCAGAAGTTCAAAAACACTATATCGAGGGATTTGATGCGTTAACTGAGTTTGTGGCCACCTATACCCCGGAATGGGCCGAGCAGGAAACCGGGGTGCCGGCCAGCCATCTGAGACGGTTTGTCAAAGAGCTCGCCCAGGCGGCTCCGGCGGTGGTCTGGCATCCCGGGTGGATGGCGGCTCGGTATAAAAATTCCTTTTACGTGTGCCGCTCCATTTATATCATCAATGCCCTTTTAGGGACCTATGGAGCCAAAGGCGGGCTCCCCTTTGTGAGCAAACCCGGAGATGTGGGGTGTAGCGGGTTGAAAAAAATTCATGGACCTGTACCCCAAACCGAATGAAAAAAGAGCGGACGGGGTGGGATGGAAATATTCCCATTTCGAGGATGGGCCCGGCCTGGCGCATCTGCTGTTCGATGCCATGGAAACCGAAGACCCTTATCCGGTCAAAGCCTATATTGCATATCGTCATGATCCCCTCATGGGATTTCCGGACCCGGACCGGCTCAAGAAAAAATGGGACAATCTGGATCTGCTGGTGTCGGTGACCTTTAGCTGGTCGGATACGGCATGGTATTCCGATGTGGTTCTCCCGCTGTCTCCTTATCTGGAAAGAGACAGTATCATTGCGGCCAAAAACAGCCTGACCCCTCATTTTTTCGTGCGGAAAAAAGCGGTGGAACCCCGGTATGACACCCGAGCGGACTGGGAGATTATCTCAGGTATGGCCCGGCGCATGTATCTGCCGGAACTGGTGTTTGACCGGATCGAAGATATCTGGAATTTCCAACTGCAGGGGACCGGGGTCGCGATTGAGGATTTTGACGCCTTCGGGATGGTGCCGCTGGTGGGAAAGCCGGTATATCAGGCATTTGAAAATTACCAATTCAAGACCCCCAGCAAAAAAGTCGAGATCATATCCAAAAAACTGACAGACAGCGGCCTGGATTCTCTGGCACCTTATGAACCACCGGTGTCGCCTGAAACCGGACAGTTCCGCCTGACATTCGGCCGGTGTGCCCTGCACACCCAGGGGCATACGGTGAACAACCCCCTGCTCTCGGAACAGATGCCGGAAAATCAGTTGTGGATCAACAGGAATGAGGCGGAAAAATTTGACATTGAGGATGGGGACAGGGTCTTGGTTTCCCAGAATGGGTATTCTGAATCCATTGAGGCGAAAGTGACCGATGCCATTCATCCGGAAGCCGTGTTTGTGGTGCATGGATTCGGCCATCGCCTGCCCGTGGAGACCCGCGCTTTTAACAAGGGGCTGGCAGACAACCGGTTCATGGCCGGGGGTCTGGATATCTGGGACCGTGCCGGCGGGGCGATTGCCTATCAGGAGCACTTTGTCACTGTGACCAAATCCTGACGGAAGTCGTTCTTAAGAAAGGGATTCAAATGATACTCCGAACCAGCCAGCTGCTGCTTAATGATGACGGAAAAATCATCATGGGATCCGGCCGGATGGCGATCTTTGAATCCCTTCAGCACACCGGCTCCATCAATCAGACCGCCCGGGAATTGAACATGGCGTACAAAACCGTGTGGAGCAAAATCAAATCCACTGAAAAAAACTGGGGCCGGCCGGTGGTGGACACAGACAGAAAAACCGGTACCCGGCTGACACGAGACGGGAAGGACCTGCTAAAAAAATACCGAAAGCTGAAACAGGACTGTATTCATGCGGATGACCTCATTTTTCAGTCCATTTTTCAGATGCGGAATAACAAAACCACATAATAAAATTTTTTTGACCTGTCTTATAGTGATGTTACCATAAGGCAGATAAATGGTGAATATATCAGTGTTGAGACAGGAATGCGATTATGGAAACATTTGAGGTGTTACTTCAGGAGTCAGCCGAAACTCATGGGCATCTGTGCCCCGGGCAAGTGGTGGGCGTTCGGATGGCCATGGAAGGCTGCCGGCGGATCGGACTGGACAATCCCCGGGAACGGTCCCAGATCAAGAAACTGATCGTATACGTGGAAATGGACCGGTGTGCAACCGATGCCATTTCCGTTGTGACAGGGGCCAGGCTGGGCCGGCGGTCATTGAAGTTTGTGGACAACGGCATCATGGCAGCCACGTTTGTGAATCTGGAAACCGGAAAAGCGGTTCGCATTGTATCGAAAGAAAGAGCCAGAACCCTGGCCGCATCCAAAGCATCCCATATCCGGGACCGACACCGCCAGCAGCTCGATGCCTATAAAACCATGGCATGTGAGGACCTGTTCGACATTCAGATGGTCAAAGTGGATGTGGACGTTTGCGACATGCCCGGTCCCACGAAATTCAAGGCAGTCTGTCAAAAATGCGGTCAGGTGGTGCGGGATAAGCGCGAAGTGATGAAAAACAATCAGATCCTTTGCCGGCCCTGTGCCTTGGGAACCTATTTCACACTCCTGAAAGAACAGGAAAAAAAAGAAAATGAAAAAAACCGCACAGCATGGCCGTTTAAAACCGTCCCGGTGAACCAGGCCGTGGGAACGGCTGTAGCCCACGACATGACGCAGGTCATCCCCGGGAAATATAAAGGTCCGGCCTTTAAAAAGGGGCATAAAATTACGTCAGGCGACTTGTGCCGCCTCATGCAGATGGGAAAAAACAACCTCTATGTTCTGGATTTGAAAACCCATCAAATCCATGAAGATGATGCCGTAATGGAACTGGCATCCGCATTGGCCGGCCCGGGAGTCACTTTTTCAGGAACCCCTTCGGAAGGCAAACTCGAGTTGCGGGCCGCTTATCCCGGACTTTTCAAAGTGAACGTTTCCGCCCTGGAATCTTTCAACATGCTGCCGAATGTGATGTGTGCATCCATTCACACCCATACGGCCGTTGCTAAACATCAGAGTCTGGCTGCGACCCGGGCGATCCCTCTGGTGATCCACCGGTCTGATCTGGACCAGGCCGTTTCACGGGCCAAAGAGCAGTTTCCGGTTTTCAGTGTGACCCTGTTCCTGCCATTGAAAATTCGTTTGATCATTACCGGTGATGAAGTCTATAAAGGGTTGATTCAGGACCGGTTTCAGGCTATTGTCAAGGAAAAGGTTTCTCGACTGGGCGGGACCCTTAAGGAGAGCGTTATCCTGCCGGACAACCGGGACAGGATCACTCGACAGATCCGGGAGTTCCTGAAAAGGACACAGACCTGATCATCACCACCGGCGGTATGTCCGTGGACCCGGATGATGTCACCAAGGAAGCCATCGAAGAGTCGGGGTTTGAGCGGATTCATTATTCGTCTGCGGTGTTGCCGGGGGCCATGTTTCTGCTGGGATATCACGGACGGACCACGATTATGGGGTTGCCGGCCTGCGGTCTGTATCACCGGACCACCATTTTCGATCTGATCCTGCCCCGGGTGATGGCTGGTGAAAACCAGACGTCAGGGATCTGGCACGGCTGGGCCACGGCGGACTCTGCCTGAACTGTAACCCTGCCGGTTTCCTGCCTGTTCGTTTGGGAAGCCGGGCTGACCCGTGCCCGCACCCATCAACGGTGGAATGAGAAGTGAACATGGAGGCAGCCCAAGACCTCGGCCGGAACTTGACCGACCGGCGGTTCAAATGGGTGTATATGAAAGAACTGGCTGTTGCCAATAAGGAAAATATTGATATGATGACCTTGCAGGAAGAGATTATCGCGGAAGTGACCGCCCGGTCAACCCACCTGGATGACATTCCCGACGTCCGGATGGTGGCGATATCTCTAGGATATACTTTTGTGGAGCTGGACAACGGCATCATGGGCGTGTGCTTCACCCCCCGGTCCAACAGCGGGTCCTGCGCCCATTATTCAGGAGCCGGGGCCTTGTCGGAAAAACCGGTTCTGGAGTTGTGCCTGCTGATGCGCGCCCGCCATCCCCTGGAACGAAGCGTGGGGGTGGCGGCGGTCAATGCCCTTTCCCATACCATCATGGCACAGGACCCTGATCAGTACCGGTTTTCAGAAAAGGATTTTCTGGACCTGCTGCCCTTCCATTCCCATGGATCCAACAAAGTGGGAATGGTGGGCCATATCGGCCCGTTCATGTCTTTTTTGAAAAAACGGGCGGATTTTCTGGTGGTGGTGGATGACAACCCTGATCTGAAAACTGGGATCATGGAAACGGGCCCTGTCATCACCCGGGATGTCGGAGCCTTGAAAGATGCCGATATCGTCATCATCACCGGATCTTCTGCTGCAGTGGGCGGGTTTGATGCGGCCCTGGATGCAGCGGAATCCGCCCGGTTCATCGGGGTGGTGGGGCCGTCTGCCGGATGGCTTCCCCAGCCGGCGTTCCGGCGGGGGGTTCATGCCGTGGCTGCCACAAAATTACGGACCTGTCTAAGGCCCGCCACACCATCCTGGAGGGTGGCGGAACGCCTCAATTCATTGATTACGGCCGCAAATACACCTGGTCAACGAATCCGGCGGCCAATAAATCCGAAAGGTCAGTGAATTTCAGGCACAGGGTCTGGGAAAACTATGTGGTATCACGCCATCTGACGGTATTACTCATATTTGGCGGCGATGAAAAGGCCGTATCCGGGTTTCAGGGTGCCGGTTCTGCATGCCTGGGCCACTTGGCTGTCACAGCTCGATCCAGACAGGTGTTTCCAGAAGTTGTCCAGGCTGCCGTGTTCAAACACGATCTGCCCGGCCAGCTGTTTGAGAAACCGGGTATGCCCTTCCATCAGCGTGATGGTGAATCCGGCCGCCTCCACGGCGGTGATCAGGTCCACGATGCTCAAGGCCCCGTCCAGGCAGGACAGGGGCGGGTCAGCCGGAAGGCCCTTGTACCGGTATTTTTCCGGAATGAACAGGTCGGTTAGCACCAGCTGTCCATTGGGTTTGAGCATCCGGAAAAATTCTTCCAGGCAGGCCTGCTTGTCCGGAATCAAGGACAGGACACATTCGCAGAAAATGCCGTCAAACCGGTCTGATTTGAACGGGAACGCCGGGATCCGCGACTGCACAAAGTCAAAGGACCGTGTGCCGTTAGAATTGTGGCCGTTTGCCCGTGCAATGGCTTTGTTCACATCCATGTCCGTTCCCACCACCTGAGGCCGTAAACGTCAAACAGGTACCTGGCTGTGGCGCCATAGCCGGAACCGGCATCCAGAACCAGATTTCCTGGATCGAATCCGCAGAAATCCACGGCTCTCTGGGTGAGGATAAGGCCGCCCGGGCGGAGGGTATGGCCGGTCACCCGGGTCAGCGCCGGCTGCCTGAACAGGAACGGCACCTGTCCGGTATCGAATGTCCTGCAGGGTTTCGAATTTTGGTTCTGGTTGTCAGGGTTATTTGTCTTCAAGAATTTGTTCAACTTCAGCCATCCTTCCCCGGGCGATGTCCGGTGAGATATAGATCATACCGCAATTTTTGCACTGGGGCAGGACCACATCGAACCGGCTTCCCAGGTATGCCACATGATTTTTGAAAAACCCCATTTCCCCGTTGTCACAGGACTGGCACACAATGGTTTCGTTGTGTGGTTCCGTGGGGGGGCCGGAACGAACAGAGTGTTGGGGATCACCTGCATCCGGTGACTCCAGGCATTGACGATTTCAATCCCGGTTTCCTGCGGTTGAAACGCCACCCAGAAACAGACCCGGGCCGGTCGGAAAAATGCGATATGGGTCCGGGTGTCCGGGTTGTAAAAAGGAGGCGTGCCGGTGCCGACATGGACCATTACCTGCCGTATGTCGGATTCCAAGATAAAATGCTCCTCCAGGATCTCCTTCACCCGGGACGGTAACGGATCGGCACGGCCGGGCCTTCCGTCAGGGGCGGGGCTGGAGGTTCCTGCCAAAGCTGGGCCAGCATGCGGTGTTTGGCCTGTGCCAGGTTGTCATGGCGGCCGGTGAAACCCGGATCCTTGCGCTGTTCCGGCTGATCGGTCTGGGGCCAGAACAGGTCCAGGACGTGGGCGGTTTTTTGCCGGCCCCTGCCAGCCGGTCCCGGCACATGGCGCAGTAGGCCAGAAAATCCTGGTCGCTTTGACCGGCCCGCTGCTGGTTGATTTTTTGGCTGAGCCGTGGATTGGCATTGAAAACCAGACCCCCGAATCCGCAGCATTCTGTCAGGGCCCCGGCGGCAGGCAGTTCCTTAATGATCACGCCGGCGGACCGCGCCAGGGTCCGGACCGCCTCCTGAACCGCGCGGTCTTCCCTTGCCGTGCAAGGATCGATGATGTTCACCGGGTCCGGGCCGGTTTTGCGGGGGACCGCCGGCAGGCAATCCGTCAGATCCTGCAGTGTTTTGTAAAGAGAGACAATCTCGACGTCAGGCAGTTGCCGAGAGAGCATCCAGGTGCAGGCACAGCACGCAGTGATGATGGCCGGCTTGCCTGCATCTTCCCAAAAGGTCGTGAACCGTGCCAGGGTTTCTTTTTCCAGGGCCGGCCGGCCGGCCCACCGGGCCGGGGCCCCGCAGCAGCCCGTGGCAAACCCGGTGGTGCCGGGCAGGTTTGCCAGTATAAATTCATACACCTGGCTCACCTGACCCGGGGCCGATCCCAAAAGCTGGCATCCGGGGAAAAAGATCTGATCCGACCGGTCGGTCCCCGGGGCATGGCGGACAAAAAAACAGGTGTCTCCTGTGGCATGGGCCATTTCCTGAAGCGCAAAATCATGGGCTGAAACCGGCATCCGGTCCGCCTGAACCATTTCCTGCCGTGCGTCAAGACACAGGTCCGCCATGGAAAAATTATTGGGGCACACGGTTTCGCACAACCGGCACAGGCTGCATGAATTGATCAGCAGGTTGGCTTTTTTTCACCCTTGACAATGGCGGCATTGTTGTAAATCTCTCGGGCATATCGGCGGGGATATCCCTTGAACTCGGACAGGTAGGTGCATACATGCAGGCACCGGGAACAGTCGCACTGGATGCAGCGATCAGCCTCCCGGGCCGACAGGTCACGGTCGCAGGTCATGGCACCGGTGCCGGGATCGGCGACAAGATCCAGCCGGGGGCGGGGGGGTACCCCGCTGATATCGGTCGACAGGCTTGTTGAGATCGATCCTTCCCTTTCCCGGCCGCCGTCGGGGAGACCTTTGATAGAAATCGGTCTATGGAAGTGGCTGCTTTCCGGCCCTGGGCCGCAAACGCCACCGGATGGAACCTGGTTGCCAAAAAGGGGTCGGTTTCTAAAAATCCGCCGGCAAAGATCCGGGGGTGTGAGGTGCCGCCGGAAAACCCATCCACCAGAGGCCGGCCGGTATTATCCCGATTAAAACCTGTAAAGGGATCCCCCGGGGAATCCTCTCCGATATAAAGGGCATCGAAAGATCGGCCTGCCTGTAGAGGGAATGCGGTATCCGGGGAATCCGCGGTCTTGAATTCAACTCCAAAGCCTTTCAGGGCCTGGATTTCCTGTGCCAGTATCTCCGGGGGCAGGACTGCACCGGACATCCGGCGCAGGTTCCCACCCAAACGATCGGTCCTGTCAAACGCCACCACAGTATAACCTTTGAGGCTTAGATCCCAGGCAGTGGTGAGACTGCTTAATCCGCTGCCCCAGATGCCTACGGTCCTGCCTTTGGCTGACGGGAGGAAGCGTTTTTTGCGCCGGGTCCGGCCGGCGGCACAGATCCGCTCCAGGTCACCAATGGCTACCGGCGCATCCAGGTGATTGCGGATACAAGAGGCTTCACATGGATGGTCACAGATCCGGGCAAGAGTGTCCGGCAGTGGCAGGGCATTTTCAATTACCTTGAATGCCCGGTCCATGTCTTTTTTACGCATATATCCCAGAAACGCCCTGACATTCATGTGAAACGGGCAGGCTGCGGAGCAGAATGCGGGTTCCTCCTGGATGCATTTTTTTTCAAATTCGGTGAGAAGGGCTTTTTCCATGGAAGGCCACACAGGGGATGGTGCCCGGGGACGGGGGAACCGGAAGTGCGGTTTCCCCGTCCCCGGGCCGGTTGCAGGTTACATTTTTTTTAATTCTGCCAGCACCTTGTCCGGCGTTGCCGGCAGTCGTTTGATCCGGACTTTGCAGGCATTGTATATGGCGTTGATGATCGCGGCATGGGGGGATGTCAGCGGCAGTTCACCTACACCTGCAGCCCCGAAGGGGCCGTGTTCCCGGGGAGATTCCACATACATCAGCTCGATGTCGTCGGGAATGGCCTTGCTGTAGGGAAATCCGGCCCCCATCATGGAGGAATGCTTTTGGATGTCTTCGAAATCCTCAGACAGGGCGAGGCCGATGCCCTGGGCCAGCCCGCCGTACATCTGGCCGTCCACGGTGAGCCGGTTGTTGATTTTACCTACATCCGCTACCGCCGTCATCTTGTCAACCCGGGTTTTACCGGTGGCGGTCTCCACACAGACTTCGGCCAGGAACACACCATACATATAGACGGCAAACGGATTGCCCTGGCCGTTTTCATCACAGTTGGCGGCCGGGGCGGTCCAGGAGCCGGTGTATTCAAGGGGGATATTCTCCTGTTTCATCTCGTCATAGGAACGGAAATTGCCGTCGCTTTTCCGCATGGCACCCACCAGCATTTCACAGGCTGCTCTGATGGCCTGGCCCGTGACCACCTGGGACCGGCTGCCGCCGGCAGGACCGCTGTCCGGTACCAGGGAGGTGTCATTCATAACCAGATGAATGTTTTCAGGGGAAATGCCCAGAGGCCGCAGCGCTTCATGGGCGGTCCCCAGAGATCCGCTGTCCGCACCCTGGCCGTGGTCTTCCCAGGAATTGAACAGGGTCACGCTGTTGTCCGGGTTCAGGCAGACCTTTACTTGGGAACTGTCCGGCCCGTCCAGGCCGCACCCGTAAACGCCCACCGACAGCCCCACCCCGTATTTGAACTCATCATTGCTGGACTGTTGGGCCTCTGCCTTTGCCGCGTCATATTTAGGCCGCAGTTTTTCAAACATTTCCGGCAGGCTCAGGCTGTCCGGCACCGCACCGGTGGGAGTGGTGGAACCTTTCCGGTACACGTTTTCAGGCGCAGGTCAAAGGGGTCCATGCCCAGTTTTCAGCCAGCATGTCCATGAGCACTTCCGAGGCAAATTCGCTCTGGGGAGATCCATAGGCCCGGAAGGCCGATCCCCAGGAATGGTTGGTGCAGACGGTCCTCCCTTCCCCCCGGATTCGGGGGATATGGTATCCGGCCCCGATGAACTGGGCCCCGCGCAGGGTGAGCAGGTCCCCGAATTCGGAATAGGGACCGTGATCAACGGTCCAGTCACTTTCCATGCCCTGAAGGATGCCGTTCTTGTCCGCCGCGAGACGAAGGTTGATGAAAAAAGGAGAACGTTTGCCGGTATAGATCTGCTGCTGGTACCAGGTATAGTTCAGAAACACCGATTTTCCGGTGGCCAGGGCCGCTGCTCCTAGCAATGCTTCCATGGTGGGGGAAAACTTGTACCCGAATGTGCCGCCGGCAGGGTTCTGGACCAGGGTGAGTTTTTCCGGCGTAATGCCTAAACCCGGGGCGATCATAGCATGGTGAAGAAACAGGCCGATGGATTTGGAATGGATGGTCAGGCGGCCGTCCTCGCCCGGATAGGCAAATCCCACGTCCGGTTCGATGGGCATATGGGGCTGCCGTCCCACATAAAAATCATCTTCCACCACCACATCTGCGACGTCGAAACAGGGACCGGTATCCTCCCCTTTCTGGATCTTCTGGATATAATAAACATTGGGGGTGCCCGGATGAATCTCCATGGCATCGTCAGCCATGGCTGCCGGAGCACTCATGTATTCCGGCAGGGGCTCCAGGTCCACCGCCACTTTTTTCGCAGCGGCCCGGGCATTTTCAACGGTATCGGCACAAACGATGGCAATGGCATCCCCGAACTGGAAAACCTTTTCATCGCATAGAATCGGGCGGTCCCAGCCGTCTCCCTTGTTGGAGGGAAAGGTGATCAGACCGGTGATCCGGTTTTGCCCTGGATATCCTTGTGGGTGACCACTTTGTATACACCGGGCATTTTTTCCGCTTCCGAGGTATCGATGCCTTTGATATTGGCATGGGACACTTGGGCCTGGACCAATGCCAGCTGAAGAGTGTTTTTTGGCATTTTTATCCCCAGGTCCGCACCGTAATCACAGGTGCCGGTGACCTTTGCCAGGGCTGTGGGACGGGGATATTTGGATCCCCAAATTCTTCCGTCGTCAGGCAGTTTGAATGAGAGCTCTTCCGGGGTCATCTGTTTGTTCATCACCTTTGCCGCATCCATGACCGCATCCACAAGGGGCTTATACCCGGTGCACCGGCAGGCGTTTCTGTGTTTCTGGAACCAGTCTCTCACCTCATCACGAGAGGGATCCGGGGTTTCATCCAGCAGCGCTTTGCTGGAAACGATGAATCCCGGGGAACAGAATCCGCATTGGGCCCCGCCGTGAACCATCCAGGAAGCCTGGAGGGGGTGCAGGTCGTCCGGGGTACCGATCCCTTCGATGGTCGTTACTTTTGCATCGTCCGGCACCCGTTTCATTTTAGTGACACAGGAGCGCACCAGTTTGTCGTTCAGAATCACATTGCAGGCACCGCATTGGCCTTCCCCGCATCCCACCTTGACGCCCGTGAGAAACAGGCTTTCCCGGAGCACGGTTGACAACCGGTCCTCTTCATTGACAATCAGGGTTCTGGGGACACCGTTGATGAAAAGATTTTTTTTGATCATACGTCTCTCCTTTTGAAAAAAAGATGGTTAACCGTTTAAACCGGCCACAGAACCCGGAAAAACCCCCACCCGGAAAATCAGGCGATTTTTCAAGGGCCACGGCACAGGCTTTGTATTCAGCCGTCAAGGTATCAGGATCATAGGCTGGGTTGGTGAGCCAGTTGGCATTGCCGTCTCTGAAATGAAAGGCCATCCAGACCATGCCTTCCGGCATTTCGTGGGTGATCCGGGCCTTGACCGTTACCTCTCCTCTCCTGGATTTGACCCGGATCATTTCATCCTGGTCAATATTGAGTTTTTCGGCATCGGCAAAAGAGATGTCCGCGGTTTCTTCCCCCAGCATCTCGTTGAGCCCTTCACAGTTGCCGGTCTGCGTCCGTGTATGGTAATGATACAACCGCCGTCCCGTACTCAGGATGAACGGATAATCATCATCCGGGACCTCAGCGGCAGGGGTCCATTCCACGGGCATGAAACTGCCCTTTCCTTTGGTGAACCGGCCTTCCAGGTGCAGAATCGGGGTCCCGGGATGGGATTCCGTCGGGCAGGGCCACTGGAGGCCGTCCTCTTCAATCCGGTGATATTTGATGCCTGTCAGGTTGGGGGCAAGTGCCGAAATTTCATCGTCCCACAGATTTTTGGCGCTGTCGGATTCCCAGGTGTGTCCCATGCGGCGGGCGATCTCCCTGAAAATCCACCAGTTGGGCTTGGCATCCCCCGGGGCAGGGCTGGCGGTGCGCACCCGGCTGACGCGGCGTTCACTGTTGGTGAACGTACCGTCATTTTCACTCCAGGCCGCAGCCGGCAGCACCACGTGAGCGAACCGGGTGGTTTCGTTTTCAAAAATGTCCTGAACCACCAGGAATTCAGCAGATGCCAGTTCATGCTCCACTTTGCGGATATCCGGTTCCGTGTTGGCCAGGTTCTCCCCGAAAATGTAGAAGCCCCGGACCGTCTTGTCCACCAGGCCCTCCATCATCTGGGGAATCATCAATCCGGTTTTTTCCGGCAGGCTGTCCACACTCCAGGCGGTTTCGAATTTCCGCCTGGCTGACAGATCTCCCACCGGCTGGTATCCGGGAAACACGTTGGGCAGGGCCCCCATGTCGCAGGCGCCCTGAACATTGTTCTGGCCCCGCAACGGGTTCACCCCGCCGCAGGGAACGCCCATGTTGCCTAAAAGCATCTGGAGATTGGCAATGGACATGACATTGTTTTTGCCGCAGGTGTGTTCGGTGATGCCTAAAGTATAGCAGACCATCACCGGTTTGACCGTGGCCAGAAGCCGGGCGGTTTTGCGGATCAGTTCCGGTTCAATGCCGCTGATTTCTCCGGCTTTTTCAGGCGGGTAGGCTTCAACGGTTTTTTTCAGGGCATCAAATCCTTCGCAGCAGGTCTTCACGAACCCGTGGTCATACAGGTCTTCTTTGATCAATACATGCATGAGTCCGTTGAGCAGGGCGATATCGCTGCCCACCTTGAGGGGCAGGTGGGTGTGGGCAAAATCCACTAGTTTGTGTTTTCGGGGATCCGCTACAATCAGGGTCGCCCCTTTTTGTACGGCATTTTTCAAAAAAGTGGCGGCCACGGGGTGGGCCTCGGTCATGTTGGACCCGATCACCAGAAACATTTTGGCTTTTTCAAACTCGTTAAAGGAGTTGGTCATGGCCCCGGAACCAAAAGAAGTCGCCAGACCGGCGACGGTGGGGGCATGTCAGGTTCGCGCACAATGATCGATGTTGTTGGTCTTGAACACGGCCCGGAACAGTTTCTGCATCTGATAGGAATCTTCGTTGATGCTTCTGGCGCAGCTGACCCCGGCCAAAGCATCCGGCCCGCTCTCATTGATGATTCGGGTGAATGTGTCCGCCACCAGCGCCAGGGCCTCATCCCAAGACGCCTGGCGTAACCCGCTTTTTCCCGGATCAACGGGGTTTTCAGGCGTTTGTCCGAATAGATGAAATCATATCCGAACCGGCCCTTGACACATAACCTTCCCTGGTTGGGAGCCGCATTATCGGCCCCGGTGACCTTGACGATGGTGTCATCCTTGACATGGAGTATCTGCTGGCATCCCACACCGCAGTAGGGGCAGGTGGTGCGGATTTTTGTCACCTCCCAGGGCCGCCATCTGCCTGAGGCTTTTTTTCCACCAGTGCCCCACCGGGCACACCTGCACACATTCTCCGCAGAATATGCAGGCGGAGTTCATCAGGGTGGTGCCGGTGCCGGCAATAATCTGTTCTTTGGTGCCACGGAAACCGAAATCAATGGCCTGGTTCACCTGGATCTCGTTGCAGGCGGCCACGCACCGGCCGCACAGAATGCACCGGGACATATCCCGAATGATGAACGGGTTGTCCTCTTCCACCGGCAGTTTGACCGCTTCCCGGTGACGGCCGCTGACCCGGCCTTTGACCTGATACCGGTAGGCCAGGGTTTGGAGTTCGCAATCCCCCCATACCGGGCACAGATCTTCTTTCCGGTCGTTTTCCATGGCCGCGATCTGAAAATCGGTCCAGGCCTCATCTGCCCGGGAGCCGATGTCACAATTGTGGTTGCCGGAATCCAGCATCAACCCGATGTAAAACTTCCGATATCCCACAATCTTCGGAGTTTCCGTATGAACGATCATGCCGTTTTTTGCCGGTGCGCTGCAGGAAGATACGATCTTTCTTCCCCAGGGTTCCTCCAGTTCCACAATGCACACGCGGCAGGCCCCGGTGGGACGGGTGCCTTTCAGGTGGCAGAGATTGGGAATGTCAATGTGGTTTTGCTGCGCCACTTCCAGGATGGTCTGGCCGGGTTTGAATTCATAGGCGTGGCCGTTGATGGTGATGCGGTTCTGGTCCATGGTGAGTCCTCTTTGGTTTGGTCACGTTTTTTTGGGTTATTTTTTTCAAATTTTTAAATCAAAATAACGCTTTACCACAGGTGATTCGTTGTGTCAATATAGGCATAACGAATAAGCCACGCCATGCGGTTTTCCAATCAGAAAAGATGGGTCGTTACTGGTTAAATTTTTAAGTAGAGCGAGCCGGGTAAGGTAGGTGATCAACTGCTGATTTTTTTCAAATTCTCGCCGTTCTTTTTTGATAAAAATGTGGAAATCGTCCGCCGCAGGGGTGATATGGGGAAAAGGATCCATTAGCAGGTTGTTTTCCAGTTCCCTCATCACGGTGTATCTGGGAACAAATCCGATGCCCAGGCCGGAGATGGCACCGTTGATGATACCCCGGATGTGGTTGATCTGCATCACTTGTTTAAGGCATCCTTGTTTTTCTGAAGGAATGGCGCTGATAAAATTCCGCCACCACGCCAGATCCTTGTCCATGGAAAGAATCCGCACCCGTGCCAGATCATCCAGACAGATGATCTGTTTTTTTTGAATGAATGCCGGAGAGGCAATGGTGACGTATTGTTCCCGGAACAGATGAATTTTTTCTAAGTTTTCACCCATATGCGGTTCACAGTCGATGATCAGGTCCACGGTGTCCTGAAGCAGAGGTTTCAGCAGGTGATGGGAGAACATAAAATCGATGTGAAGTTCCGGGAACCGGTCCAGAAACGCATTGATATGGTTGATCAGAATGGTGGTGCCGAACTCCACGGTGGCCCCCACGCGGATGATGAGAGGTGTTTGTTTTTTCAGCCCGGCCAGGTCCTGGTCGGTTTTTTCCAATTCATAGAAAATTTTTTCACAGGACCGGTACAGAATTTTTCCGGCATCAGTCAGGACCAGGTTTCTGCTCTTTCGGTCGATCAGCGCCGCATCAATGGAAGTTTCCAGTTTTTTGATGGCATGACTCACCGCGCTCTGGGTGATGTGCAGATGGTCTGCGGTTCGGGTGAAATTCCGGATCCTTCCCAGGGTGAAAAAAGTTTTGAGATGATACAGGTCCATACCGGTCCCTTGTTATCTATTTAATTCATGTTAAATATAAATATTATGAATTTTACTATTATCACGATCGTTATTATTATACAATTATATGAAGCGAAAAAATGTAACCGAAATTTTTTGATGATGAGGATGATCCATGGACACACCATACACCATTGACAGCATTTTACAGGATCTGGCTATTGAGCCGGTCAATTGCGGCGCCACCACTGGCTCGACCCGGGGGAGGATTCATACGCTTGGCAAGGAGCTGGTCTCTTGTTCGCCGGCCACCGGCCGGCCCATCGCCAGTGTGATCCAGGCCCAGGCCCATGATTATGAAGCCGTGGTCAGCCGGGCCCGGGCTGCGTTTGAAAAATTCCGGATGATGCCGGCCCCCGCCGGGGAGAGATTGTCCGTGAGATCGGCGATGCTCTGAGGGAAAAAAGCAGAGCTGGGTGCCCTGATCAGTCTGGAGACCGGAAAGATCCGTGCCGAAGGCGAAGGTGAAGTCCAGGAAATGATCGATATCGCGGATTTTGCCGTGGGACTGAGCCGCCAGCTGTATGGATTGACCATGCACAGTGAAAGGCCGTCCCACCGGATGTATGAACAGTGGCATCCGTTAGGGATCGTGGGCATTATCACGGCATTCAATTTTCCGGCCGCGGTCTGGTCCTGGAATGCCCTGCTGGCGGCTGTTTGCGGGGATACCGTTCTGTTTAAGCCCAGTTCTAAGACCCCGCTCACTGCCATTGCTATCCAGAACATCATTGCTCCGGTGGTGGACAAATATGAAATTGACGGCGTGTTCAATCTGGTGATCGGAAACCGGGCCGAAGTGGGGGATGCCATGCTCCAGGACAGCCGGATTCCTTTGATCAGCGCTACCGGCAGCACGGCCATGGGAAAAAGGTAGCCACTACCGTGGCTTCCCGTCTGGGCCGGTCCCTGCTGGAACTGGGGGCAATAATGCCATTATTGTCACTGAAGACTGTGATCTGGGCATGGCGCTGCGGGCCATCCTTTTCGGAGCCGTAGGCACGGCCGGACAACGGTGCACCTCCACCCGCCGTATTATCATTCACAACACTATCAAAAAGGCATTCGTTCAGAAACTGGTCCATCTCTACGAGCAGATCAAGATCGGGGACCCCATGGACCCGAAAACGTTGATGGGGCCGTTGATCGACGATACGGCAAAACAGGTCATGATGCAGGCCATTGCGGCGGCCAGGAATCAGGGCGGAACCGTGGTTTACGGCGGCACACCTTTGACGGTGGAAGGATTTGAAAACGGCAGTTTTGTCACCCCGGCCATTGTGGAGGCCCAAAACCATTACCCCATCGTGCAGGAAGAGACCTTTGCCCCGATTCTGTATATTATCGGCTATGACACCTTTGACCAGGCCCTGGCATTTCACAATGACGTTCCCCAGGGACTGTCCAGTGCCGTGTTTACCCGCTCCATCAAGTATCAGGAGCAGTTTTTGTCCCACAAAGGATCAGACTGCGGCATTGCCAATGTCAACATCGGCACCAGCGGGGCGGAGATCGGCGGGGCGTTCGGCGGTGAAAAGGAAACCGGCGGAGGCCGGGAATCCGGCAGTGACGCCTGGCGCGCCTACATGCGCCGACAGACCAATACTATCAACTGGGGCAATGACCTGCCCCTGGCCCAGGGAATCGTCTTTGATGCAAAAGGAGAATCATCATGAGCAACAATATCTTTCAGTTGCCGGAAATCAATAACGAACCGGTCAAACAGTATGCCCCAGGCAGCCCGGAACGCAAACGGCTCAAAGCGGAACTGGCCCGCCAGCTGGAAACCGTGCAGGACATTCCCCTGATCATCGGAGGCAAAGAGATCCGGACAAATGATCGGAAAAAAGTGATCTGCCCCCACGATCATGCAAAACCGCTGGCGGTTTTCTCCAATGCTGGAAAAAGGAAGTGGACCTGGCCATTGAAGCGGCCTTGGATGCAAAGAAACAGTGGGAAAACACCCCGTGGCAGGAACGGGCAGCCATTTTTCTCAAGGCAGCAGACCTGATTTCCCAAAAATATACGTACCGGCTCAATGCCGCCACCATGCTGGGCCAGTCTAAAACCCCGTTTCAGGCGGAAATCGATGCCACTTGCGAACTGGCGGATTTTTTCCGGTTCAATGCCAGGTACATGGCCGAGATTTACGCCGGTCAGCCCGCCTCGGAAAAAGGGGTCTGGAACCACCTGGAATACCGGGCTCTGGAAGGATTCGTGTTCGCCCTCACTCCGTTTAATTTCACGGCCATTGCGGGCAACCTGTGCGGGGCACCGGCGATCATGGGCAATACCGTGGTGTGGAAGCCGGCATCCACGGCAGTACTGTCCGGTTACTACATCATGCAGATTCTTGCAGAGGCCGGGCTACCGGACGGAGTCATCAACTTTGTTCCGGGAAAGGGCTCTGTGGTGGGGGCATCCGTGTTTCACCACCCGGATCTGGCCGGGATCCATTTCACCGGTTCCACAAGCGTGTTCAAGACCCTGTGGAAAACCATGGGCAGCAATATTGACATGTATAGATCCTATCCCAGAATGGTGGGGGAAACCGGGGGCAAAGACTATATTTTCGTGCATCCGTCCGCCAGGGTGGCGCCGGTGGTCGCCGCGGCGGTCCGGGGCGCGTTCGAGTACCAGGGCCAGAAATGCAGCGCCTGTTCCCGAATGTATATACCGGAGTCGCTGTGGGATGAGATCACCACCGGGATCAAGGCCGCCGTGGAACAGATCACGGTGGGCAGCGTGACGGGGTTCCGGCATTTCATGAACGCCTTGATCGACGAGGCTGCGTTCGACAATGCCGTCGGATACATCGACCGGGCCAGGACATCGGATTCCGCCGACATCCTGGCGGGGGGGCATGCGGACAAATCAACTGGTTATTTTATCGAACCCACGGTGATCGTGACCACCGATCCGAGTTATGAATCCATGACCGAGGAAATTTTCGGTCCGATTTTGACACTGTATGAGTATAAAGATACCGCTATTGACGATGCGGTGGCCCTGGTGGACAACACTTCCCCCTATGCCCTGACCGGAGCCGTATTTGCTCAGGACCGCCAGGCCATTCAGGACCTGACAAAAGCCCTGGTTCACAGTGCCGGCAATTTTTACATCAATGACAAGCCCACCGGTGCGGTGGTGGGACAGCAGCCTTTCGGCGGTGCCCGGGCCAGCGGAACCAATGACAAGGCCGGCAGCATGCTCAACCTGCTGCGCTGGACTTCGGTGCGCACCATCAAGGAGAATTTTGTACCGCCAGAAGAGATTGCCTATCCATTCATGGAAGATGATCCCGTGGACGAACCCGCATAGGGGAAGACAAAGGTCGGGGGCTGCCCGAAGAGGTGTCCCCCATCCAGTTCCGGTGGAAAATCCGTTTATAATGGACAAGCCGCAGGGTGTCCTCTGCATCATCGTACAGGTCTTTGCCGCAATTCCGGATAATGTGCCCTTTTAGGCACTAGAAGATCGATGACCTATGATCCACATTCATCACCCTTGTGAGGCAAAACAAAAGAATCATCATCTCAACGATTTCAGTGCCATTGGGCAAAAACACCGCCATACCATCAAGAATAGCGGTGTTTTTACGAACGATTCCTGGGACTGATTCTCAAGCATCAAAAGATATGGATGCGGTCGGCACCATGGCTTCGTTTCCTTATCCAACAGCTCGAATCACTCTGGTCGTTCCTTGATGTTGTCATTTAAGAATACTTGTTCCATGCGCTCCTTGAATTCTCTTCCGATATCGTTTGGCCTGATGAATTCATGTTATACTTAAAATTTGTAAGATCATTCGAACCTGCTGTATTTGTTTCGCTTTTGTCTAAAAGTCGGTGAGTTTGAATGGTTCCATCCGGAGCGCCCGTGGATGGATACCTTATCTCTCTATCATGGTTCAGCTTTTATTTGATTACATTTCATTGCCTTCAATCGCGTAAGTGAAAATTTTGCTTCAGCAACCGGGGCTTCATGCGAGTTCGCCCTTGAACAGAATGCATTTAATTATTGCGCATTATATTATTGCTATGGTAATATATTGATGCTTCATGTGCCTCAAAGGAGACGTGACTGAATGACAAAAATTGACTATGGATTGATTGTGGCCCAAAATGAGCTGGAAATTTTATGGTATGACCAGAATGCGGAGAAACTACTAAATCTTTCCAGAGATATGTCAGCGCCAAGCCAGCCGCAGCTCGAATCGACCGCACTTATTGACGGGCCGGAGTATGAAAAAATCGAACGAGGCGGGAAAACGCTGCGGATACAGCGAAATAAAATATCCATAGGGCGAGATCGATGGACCATTATTACCATTCATGATGTAACTGATTGGATATTTAGGGAAAAAATGGACTATATCCTGGAGAAAATGTTGGACTACGTCCAGGATGCGTTATATGTGGTTGATCCCGAAGGGAATGAAATATTTCATAAAACATAGAACGCTTCACTCCCGGCCATCGACAACAGATGATCGACGAACTCATGACCGTATTCAAAACCGGCCGGCCTATTGTGGGTAAATACCGTAGATATCTCACCAGAGACCAACGCCCCATCCACATGCTTTCCACCGCTATACCGGTCAAAAAGGGGGAAAAATCATTGGGGCCATATTGGTTAACAACTATATCAACCGCATGCGAAAAGTTATTTCCAAAGCCGTTGATTTGCAAAATCAAACCGAAGGGAAAAAACACAGCGCACTGATGCGGGACAACGGTACCCGGTATGCATTTGACGATTTAAAAAGCGAAAATAAAGATCTTAAAGCCATTGTGGCCAAGGCCCGGAAAGCATCATCAACCAGTGTTCCCATCCTTCTTTATGGGGAAACCGGCACTGGCAAGGAGATTTTCGCTCAAAGTATCCATAACCAATCCGTTAATCGTGAGGAAATGTTTGTGGCTGTCAACTGTGCGGCCATCCCTGAAACATTAATGGAAAGCCTGCTATTCGGCACTGTAAAAGGGGTGTTTACCGGTGCGGAAAACAATAAAGGTCTTCTGGAACAGGCAGGAAAAGGAACGCTGTTCCTGGACGAAATCAATTCGATGAGTATCGATTGTCAGGCCAAATTGCTTCGGGTGTTACAGGAAAAACGAGTCCGAAAATTGGGTGGGGGCCAAGAGATCCCCGTGTTTTGCCGGGTGATCAGCGCCATTAACACGGATCCTCAGGAATTAATCCGCAAGAAAAAATTGAGGGAAGACTTTTTTTATCGGATTGCCGTGGTTACATTACAGATACCGCCTCTAAGAAACAGGAAAGAGGACATCCTCTTGCTAAGCCACCATTTTATCAAACAATTCAACAAAATTTACGAAAAAATGGTCGAAGGTCTGTCTTGGAGCCTGGAAAACATTTTTCTTAATCATGCCTGGCCTGGAAATGTGAGGGAATTGAGGCATATCCTCGAGGGGGCCTTTAATCTGATTGAAAGCGAAAAATTTATCCGGCCTGCCCATATCCCCGATTTTTTTCAATGCCAACCGTGTGTGGAATCCGTTGCCGAAAAACTTAACCATACGGTTAATGTTCCATTGGGACCCTCCGATCATCTTTCCCTGCCCGAGCAACTAAAAACGATCGAAGCTCAGATTATTTTAAACAGTATACAGACCAGTGGCGGCAATATCGCCCAAAGCGCCCGGATGCTCGGTATTCACAGGCAGAACCTTCAGGCAAGAATGAAAAAACTGAATATTAAAAAGCAATATATCTTTTAGTCCCCTCCCCACACATTTCCCGCCCGGCAGTCGCCAGATGCCCCATTTTCTCGAGGAGTTTTCTGCCTGACCGATCAAGTCTGAGGGATTGGCCAATAGCATGGAAAAAACTTGAAACATGTCACCGGGCAAGGCGCCCTGACTCGGCGAATATTGGACAGGGCACAGACTTGCATAATCCCGGAATAAAACCGATTTAAAGGAGGCCTGTATTTTATGGGCGAAAGATCGATATGGATTGAGATCGAGGTCAATGGCCGGGTCTACAAAGAGCTTGTTGGTGTGCATGAAACCCTTCTGGATGTGATTCGGGAAAAATTGGGATTAAAAGGTGCCAAAGAGGGCTGCGGCTGCGGGCAATGCGGCGCCTGCACGTTATTGCTGGAGGGCCAGCCGGTAAATGCCTGTCTTATGCTGGCTGTTCAGGCCGATCAAAAGCGGGTAACAACGATAGAGGGCCTGGCGCCTGCCGACGGATTACATCCGATTCAAAAGGCTTTTATTGAGGAACACGCTGTCCAGTGCGGTTATTGTACGTCAGGCATGATCCTGTCATCCAAGGCCTTTTTGGATAAAAAAACTGAATGCACGGATGAAAAGATTCAAGAGGCCCTCTCCGGTAATGCCTGCCGTTGCACCGGGTATACCAAGATTATTCAGGCGGTGAGGCGAGCCGCCGGTATGTATACGAACGATGATAGGAAATCGCAGACTTAAAAAAATGTTTTGAACACGTTCGGAGGAAACTTCGCGCGTTTCATATGACAATGGCTTTTACGATAGCTAAATGATTCGATCAACAGGAAACCGAATGGATTTTAAAGTTGTCGGACAGTCCCATCCCCGAGTGGAGTCCGTAAAAAAAGTCACGGGAAAGGCCGTTTATACCGGAGATATCGTTTTCCCGGATATGGCTTTCGGGGTTATTTTACGCAGTTCCCATGCCTGTGCCCGGGTATTGAGTATTGATAAGGGCGAGGCAGAAAAAGTTAAAGGAGTGCTGGGTATCCTTCTTCCGGAAGACGTTCCGCAGAGACGGTTTAATTGTTCAGGGAATCCGCCTTCACCACTTTTGATTAAAGATGAATCTCTTCTGACCGACCATCCCTTGTTCGCCGGCGATAGGATCGCTGCTGTAGTTGCGGAAACGGAGGAAGCGGCCCTGGAAGCCTTGGGCAAGTTGAAGGTCGGGTATGAAATTTTACCACCGGTATTTAAAATAAAGGAGGCGCTTTCGGAGGCAGCCCCTAATATTCACCCGGATTTAGGCAACGACAATATTGCCAAGCGAATGACCGTTAGCCAGGGTGATATTGAAGAAGGCTTTCGAAATTCGGCGTATGTGTTTGATGAGGAATTCCATACTCCTGTGGTACAACATGTGGTTCTGGAGCCGGCCGGATGCATTTGCCATTTCACAGCGGAAGGAAAACTGACGGTATGGAGCACTTCCCAAACGCCTTTCCAGGAAAGGCGGATACTGTCTGAACTCCTTGATTTGGCCCAATCTGATATCCGTATCATAAAACCCATAATGGGCGGTGGCTTTGGTGGGCGGCAGCAACTGCATAATCAACATGTCGGAGCGCTATTGTCCAAATTGATTCGTCGGCCGGTCAAAATTGTCAATACGCGGGAAGAGGAGTTATACGCCTCTGTTGTTCGGCACGAATCGATAATCAAACTGAAAGTCGGGGTGGCTCAAGATGGATTGATCCAGGCCTTTCACGCCAGGGTCTTTTTAAATACCGGTCCCTACGCCACCCATGGTCCAGTTGTTCTGGCTGCTGCCGCAAGGAAACTCCAGTACCGCGTCCCCCATTATTTGTACGAAGGATATTGCGTATATACCAACGGTCCTGTGGCCGGGGCCATGCGCGGGTATGGCAATCCGCAAATTACCTTTGCCCGGGAGGTTTTGTTCAATCGGATCGCCAGGAAATTGAATATGGACCCGGTTCGTTTCCGGCTTTTAAACCATGTCGAGGTCGGAGACCATTTCCCGGCCGCAGATCGGCCACTTCATAGCTGCGCTATAGAAGACTGTGTCAGCGGGGCTGAAAAAATTAAAACCGATATCGAAAACAAGGCCAAGGACACTTCTCCCCAACCCGGTTCAACCGATCGAACCGAAGCCTGGGGTGTTGCTTTCGGCTGTCATACCTCCGGTCCTTCATCCAAGGAAGGAATGAGTTCCTGTGTGCTTCTGGTCAATGATGACGGCACAGTCCAGTTGATGACCGGATCGGCGGATATCGGACAGGGCAGCGAGACATCGCTTAGCCAGGTGGCAGCGGAAAAATTGGGAATAGATCTTTCCGATATTACCATCCATGCGGCCGATACCCTGACCACTCCATACGATACCGGGACATTTGCCAGCAGTCAGATGTACGTTAGCGGCAATGCCGTGTACCAGGCAGCACAAAATCTGTTGGACAATCTGATAAGGCCTTGTGCCGGAAGTACAATCTTGAATCCGATCAAATCACCCATCAAAACGGGAAATTTGTTGTAATTACGGAAAGCGGCATCAAAACAATGACTTTTAAGGAGAGCGTCGGTGAAGTGGCCTTTGGGACGAGGGGAACGGTTTTAATCGGCAATTCCAGTTTTAAGGCTCAGGACAGCCCGCCGCCATTCGCTGTTTGTTGGGCCAAGGTGGCTTTTGACCGACGGACAAACACCGTTGTGGTCAAACATCTCATCGAAGCCGTTGATGTAGGCACCGCAGTAAATCCGGAAATCGTGATCGGCCAGGTGCAAGGCGGGCTGTCAATGGGCTTTGGGTACGCCATGATGGAAGAGATCCAAATTGATCTTCGTTCTCAAAAGCCAATATCCTCGGACATGTTGCACTACAAACTGCCATTGTCCATGGATATGCCTCAAACTCATGTCTATATCGCCTCAGGGTACGAACCGACCGGCCCATTGGGGGCTAAAAGTGTGGGCGAGCTTTCAGTCGTGCCCGTAGCCCCGGCAATCGTGAATGCCGTTTCAAACGCTTGCAAACAGGATATCAACAGCCTTCCTGTATCCAAAGTCATTATCCCCGGGGCCGTTCGTTTGACCGGATGGCATTCCACAGTGAAGAACGGAGGCAAAAAATGAAAATTCGAAACAGCTTCCTGTACCTGAGACCCTCATCCATCAAGCAGGTGTATGAATATCTCCAAACCCGGGAGAATGCAACCATTCTGGCCGGAGGAACAGACCTTGTGCCTTTGATGAAATACGGACTGAAAAATCCCGGTTATTTGCTGGCCCTGGATCAAATTGAGGACCTGAAAAAATAGAAGTGCGGTCGGAAGGCTTATTCATAGGGTCGATGAATACCCTGTCAACGCTGGAGGCCCATCCGCTGATCCGTGAACACTGCCCCGTCCTCAGTGAAACCGCCCGTTTGGTAGCCTCTCCCCAGATCAGAAACGTGGGTGTAATCGGCGGTAATATCCTTCAGGACAGAAGGTGCATGTATTTTAATCAGACTGAATTCTGGCGGGCCGGACTGGAGCCGTGCTTCAAGACCGGTGGCCGGGTCTGCCATCAGGCACCCGGGTCTTCGTCATGCCGCGCCATTTACTATTCGGACCTGGCCCCTTTGCTCATGGTGATGGACGCCCGGGTCGAGTATTTTACGGATTGCGGATATAAATATGATTCATTGCAAAAAATCATTCACCAGCATGTCCTGGCCAACGGCTCTCCAGAGGGAAAAATCCCTTTATCACCGGATTTGTCATTCCCCACCTATCGGATGGTACCTGGCTCAAATGTGTCAAGCACAGTGTTCGTGCCTCACTCGATTTTCCTATTCTTAATGGAGCTATGCTTTACCACCCTTCTTCAAACAGCAACCAGTCGGGCCGAGTGCGAATTGTTATCGGGGCTGTTTCGCCCGAACCCACAGAATTGATCGAAACGCAGGGTCAGATCGAAGAATATGCCGCCGGCCGGGGAGGATCGATAAAGGAAATAATTGAAACCGCTGTATCTGAAACCAATCGAAAATCGGGATTGATCAGGGAAACCGGGCTTTCTTTGAAAGCTAGGAAAAAGGCATTCGGAGCCGTTGCTAGTTTGACCGAAGAATTCATATGCCATTTAGAGGGTCAAATGACTTTAGCAGGAAATCACTGATGTTCGGTTATTCAAAAAAACAACTCCACCACAGAGGCATAATGACGGGATGATTAAAAACACGTCGTTATCAAGAGCGACGTTTTAGCGAAATTCGGGAATGCTGGCTGACTTCAATGACAAGCCAGCCAATAATTAACCAAAAATGTTAAGGGGTCGTGTTATGGACAGAGTAATACTTAACGGTAATTCGTTGACCATTAATGATGTGGTCAGGATTGCCCGCAACTTTGTACCCGTTGAAATTGCCAGAGAAAGCAGAGATGAGATCATCCGGGTTCGTGATTATATCGAAGAAAACTGGATGACGCCGTCATCTCCTCCAACCTATGGATTCAATACCGGCGTGGGCAAGCTCAAGTACTTGAATATCGATATGGAGCAAAACGATGTTTTCCAACACAATCTCGTACTTTCCCACTGTGGCGGCATAGGGGAGCCTGCCAGTGAAGAGGTGGTCCGGGCTACCATGGCCGTGAGGCTGAATGCGTTTTGCCAGGGCGTTTCCGGCCTGAGGATTGATGTCATTGACCGCTTGACAGATATGCTGAACAAAGGTGTGCATCCGGTCATTCCCATTCAGGGCTCTGTTGGGGCCAGCGGAGATCTGGCCCCTCTGGCGCATATGGTTTCCGTGCTGATCGGATTTCCCGATGCCGAAGCCTTTTATAAGGGGGAAAGGATGTCGGCCCCGGAAGCCTTGGAAAAAGCAGGCATCACCCCGGTGGAGTACCAACTCAAAGCCAAAGACTGCCTGGCCTTGATCAACGGCACGACCATGTTTGCCGGTATGGCCGCTCTGAACTATTTCGATGCGGCCAGGCTGGTCAGGGAAGCCGAGATTTCAGCTGCTTTAAGTATTGAAGCGGTGCGGGGGGAAACAGCCGCCTTTGATTCTCGAATTCACCAAGTCCGAAAACAAAAGGGGCAAATCGACTGTGCCCATAATATTGTTCGCCTCCTCGAGGGAAGCGGGCGAGCGACTGAAGAGGCGCGCATGGTTCTTCTTAAAGACGATGTGTTGCACACCGAATATAAACCCCGCGTTCAGGATGTGTATTCGATACGTTGCCTTCCTCAGGTACAAGGGGCTATTCGGGACAACATGGGCTATGTAAAGACGGTTCTGGAAAGGGAGATAAATGCAGCAACAGATAATCCGCTAGTGTTTTGGAACGATGAGGAAAAGCTGGAGTTCCTAAGCGGCGGGAATTTCCACGGCGAACCTATTGCCTTTGCCATGGACATACTCAGCATGTCCATGGCCGAGTTGGGCAATATCTCCGAACGTCGAACCTTTTTCATGCTCGATCCCACACTCAGCTATGGACTCCCTCCCAACCTGGCCGGAGTGCCTGCCGGGCTGAACTATGGCTACGGGATAATCGCCTGCTCGGCCTCCGCCCTTGTTTCTGAAAATAAAACGCTCTGCTTTCCGGCCAGCGTTGATAACGTTCCGACCAAAAGCAACCAGGAAGATCATGTCAGCATGGCACCCTGGGCCTGTAGAAAGGCAAAATCAATTATCGACAATACATATAAAGTCATCGGTATCGAATACATGATAGCCGCTGAAGCCATCTCCCTGACCAAAGACCAACTCGGGCAATTTAATCTGGGAAAAGGAACACAGGCCGCTTTCAACAGAATAAGGCAAGATGTAAAAGCCGCCTATCAGGATTCATATATGCCAAATCAATCCGGTCCGGCTATCGAGTTGGTTCATACCGGAGCCATTCTCGAATCCGTGGAAGAAGCCATAGGTGAATTACTATAACGTGGTCGGATATTAAAATGGCAAACATATTTGGTCCGTGTTCATAAAGAAACAGACACTATTTAGAAAAGTCCGAACAATAATTGTGCCTTGAGATAGCAACGATGTATTTATAGCAGAGTATATATTTCAATACAGCTCGTTCAAAATACCGTTATTCTTCGGGAGAACTCTTCCCTGTCTAATTGGTATACCCACGACCGGTTTGAGACACTCTCGCTGTGAAGCATTGTTCTTGTGAGTTGAAAGGCAACCGAACCGAAAGGAGGAGGGTTTTAAATGACTGAGAAAAAGAATGAACTTACTTTGGGGCTGGCATTGTTGATCATATTGGGTACCGCGGTGATCATGTGCGTCAGTATCATTTTTGGGGTCTAGATGCGCATATTCCATTGATGTTCAGTATTATTCTGGCTGCTTTGTTCGGCCTGAGTAGGGGATATAAATGGAAGGATATCTTCGACGGCATTTCCATGGGGATCAAGGAAGCCATTGAACCCGTTATCATTCTGGCTTTGGTCGGACTTATCATCGGCACATGGATTTTATCGGGAACCGTTCCAACATTGATTTTTTACGGTCTCAAGCTGATGTCTCCCCAAATATTCCTTTTTGCCACGACCATCGTCTGTGCCATTGTTTCGACTATGACCGGTTCAGCCTGGGGCACAGCAGGAACCGTGGGCGTCGCCTTTATGGGCATTGGCCAGGGGCTCGGCATTCCCGCACCCTGGGTCGCGGGTTCGGTTTTAACCGGTGCCTATTTTGGCGACAAGATGTCGCCCATGTCAGATACAACGATTCTAGCTTCGGCCATTGCCGGTTCGGACATCTGGGATCACATCAAAAGCATGTTCTGGACTACGATCCCGGGATTTACCATCGCCCTAATCGTTTTCCTGATTCTGGGGTTCAAACATACAGGAAACGATATAGATAGTGAAAATATCAACCTGATTCTTAACGGTCTCAGCAGCCAGTTCAACATTAATATACTCCTGCTCCTACCGGCTATATTTGTTATCGGGATGGCTGTCAAGAAACAGCCGGCCATCCGACCTTAATGATGGGCGCCATTTTTGCCGGAATCCTGGCCATGATTTTCCAAGACGGCGTCACAGTTAAAGATGTCCTTGCGGCCATGCATTATGGTTACAAATCCGATACCGGAGTTCAAATCATAGACAAACTCTTATCTAAAGGCGGGCTCAATAGTATGATGTGGTCCATATCACTTATTCTGGTGGCCCTCTCTTTCGGTGGAACCCTGCAAAAGTTGAAGGTCATGGATATAATCATCGACAAGATGATCAGATATCTCCAGTCGATCCGGTCGCTCATCACAGCCAACATTTTCATGTCTCTTTTAGGAAACATGCTCATGGGAACGCAGTACATGGGCATCATCATCCCCGGCAAAATGTTTCAGAGGGTCTATAAGGATATGGGGCTTCAACCCAAGGTTCAATCCCGAACCCTGGAAGATTCGGCGACTCTGACCGACTGCCTGATTCCCTGGACCATAGGGGCAAGCTTTTTTTCCGCGACCCTGGGCGTGCCGACATTGGAATATGCACCGTTCGTCGTGATGAACTATACCGTTCCCTTTATATCCCTCATCTATGGAATCACAGGCATAGCCATGTTCAAGATAAAGGACCAAGATGCTGTGAACGAAGACGAGGCTTCATAAATGGCGTAATACCAGTCTCCATTCAGCTCCGGTATAACGGAGCTGAATGGAAAGTTTTTTGAAATCCCGAAAAGGCTGCCTCATCCAGGTGGCCTTTTTTGGTTCCAAGACGGTCAGTTCATGGACCGGCTCATAGAAAAAAACTGGAGGATCATCGGTCATTCATTCCGAACCGTATTCACACAAAAGGAAAGTATTTTGGGTTGTGACGGCCTAAAAATTTCAGTTTGAGAAATTCAAGATCACGATATTCCCATATCTTCCATCGCTTTCAGGCCTCCTCCTTTTTCGTGGGAATGATAAGAACTCCACAGACCATTGGATATACAATGGAACTATACCCGTTTCCCATTGAGATTGATGCCCTTTTCATCCTCCGGCTTTGAGGCTTGTCACTTTCTTTTTATTTCTTTCCGGTTGGGGTCAGATGAAGGGGTTTTGCTGCTATTTCGGCTGTTAAGATCCAGTTGATTAATCAAAATGGTGACCAGCATGAGCGACCGCTCTATTGTGCTTTTCAAAGCGGGCGAGACACCGGGGTCATTTTCCAGCAACTTCCTGGTTATTCTTTATTGTGGCCTCAACGTTTTATGGTCTCTATCTTCATTCATCCCTTCAAAATGGATCATTTGAATAAATAGATTACAACACAGGTTTTTGAAAAGGATTTCCTCGAACGAGGTGGTTTTTGAGTGTTTTTTAAAATTTGGGAGATGACTTGGCTATGTTTTCTTTGTTCGAAGTCAATCAACAGGCTAATATCCATTGAAAATATTTATAAATTAGAGAGTTCTATAATCAACCCGAAAAATCAAAGTTTTGACAAATATCCTTGTCAGGTAAAAAACGGCTGTTTTTCATTGGCCGGTTCTGTTAAAAAATGTCATTTATTGGTGTGATTATATAATAACGTCATTTAACGGAGTAGATATGACAATCCTTGAAGAAACCAGGGAACAGGTACAGGAGAAAGTCGGCAGGGACTATGATGCATTGGTCGTCGAAAGAGCGGTGATCGGCCTGTTTTTCACGGCGGTTAAACTGTCCTGCGGGGTGGGCGGCATCTGCTATACCCCTGCTAAGGAGATTCCGGCTGCGGTCTGCTGCCCCAGTTCAGCCGGCCGGATATTCAATCCCGAGCATTTGAACGGCATGCCCGTGGCCGAGGCTCTGACCGGGCTGTGTTCGAACGAACCCATCAAAACTGCCCTGTCTATCGCGGTATTGAACGCCTTGAGCACCTTCTGCCGGCAGAAAGGTTTGGCAGGGAAGTATCAGATTCTGACACGGACCGATGCCCAGGATGCGGTGCCCATGCCAGAGGAAAAATCCGTGGCCGTGGTGGGGGCGTTTGTCCCCACCCTCCAGGCATTGAAAGCCCGGGGCGGCACCTGGTGGGTGATTGAAAAGAACCCGGAAACCCTGATGCCCGAAGAGATGCCCCATTATGTTCCGGCGGATCAGTCGCCTGACATTATCGGACAGGCCGATATCCTGGTCATCACCGGCGTGACATTGATCAACCACACTTTGGACGGGATTCTTTCGGCAGCCAGGCCGGATGCGGATATCGCGGTGATGGGGCCCACTGCGGGCGGACTGCCGGACCCGCTGTTCAGTCGGGGCGTCCGGGTGGTGGGGGGCGTGGAAGTGACCCACCCGGACAAACTGCTGGAGATCGTGTCTCTGGGCGGCTCCGGATACCATTTTCTGGACCGGTATGCCGACCGGATTGTGACCCTGAAACATTCAGCGCCGTGACTATTCCGTGTGTCGGGCAGACCTGGAACACACAGAACCGACCAATCAATTTTGAGCGCCCTTGTTTTTGAAATCAACTTTTGAAATCAAAACGCAGGGGCGCTTTTATTCCGGCTGAAATCGGGTTTAATGGGCAAACTGCCGGGCGTATTCCGCGTCATTGTACATGGCTTCACCGTAAAGGTCTTTGCCATAATCCCGGATAATGCGCTGCCCCTGTTCCGATGCGACAAAATCGATGAACCGGGATGTAATGGCCGGGTATTTTCCCCGGCCTCGGGCTGGCACAGGGCATGGTAGGTGTTGATCAGGAACGGGTCTCCTTTGAACAGTACTGCGAGATTGGAAAGGTCTTTTTTGCCGGCCACCCAGGTGGAGGAATCGGTCATAAAATACCCGTTGATCTCATCGGCCTTTTTCAACGTGGCCATCATGAAATCCCTGGTGATCACATAACAGTCCGAACCCGGCTCGATTCCGGCCTGCTGCCAGATGGCCAGCTCTTTTTTGTGGGTCCCGGAATTGTCCCCCCGGGACAGGAACGGTGAATTTGCCTTTGCGATTCTGGCATATGCCTCTGCGGCGTTGGTGGCACCGGCAATGCCGGCAGGATCGTTTTTGGGTCCCACAATATAGAACTCATTGGACCCGATCAGCGTACGCTTGACAGCCCACCCATCTGCCACGGCCTGCTTTTCCGCCGCCGGAGCATGCACCATGACCACATCCACCTGCTGCTCTTTGAGCAGACTCAGGGATTTGCCCGACCCTGCTTTGACCCAGCACATGGCTGTGTCAAACTGTGCATTGAAGGCATCTGCCAGTTTCTCCAGCATCCCCAGTTCCCCGGGGCTGCCGGTGGCCAGTTTGAAGGTGACCTCACTATCGCCATAAGTCGCCTTGCAGTCCGAAGCCCAGCTGATTCCCCCCATTGCTGCCAGCACCAGCACACAACTGATAAAAATGCCTATCCCTCTTTTTTTAAACGGTTCCATATTGTTTTTCCTCTTCAGTTTAGGTTTATGGATGAGATTCTCCAACCACAAGTGTTCCTTATAATTAAGCGGTTGTTTGTTGTCAATATCTAAGCTTTTTTCGCTGTCTTATGAACAAAACGATATATTCATACCTGTAAACACCGTTTTTCATAGTCTTCTTGGGTCGAAGTGATTCAGGCGGAATGAGGCGGTTTCATCGGTAAAATAAATTTGAAAAAGGTTTTCCGGATGATTTTCCAAGAAGGACATGGGGGGCTCGATTCTGCCGGTCACCGGGGTTGGGTTTTCGTTCGGAAAACGTGTCAATGCTTGAAAAATGTCCGTTCAACCGACAATATACTTTGAACACATCCGGGTGTCCCATCATTTTGTATAGAGCCGGCTTGATCAGCTGATCAAACGAAAGCATGGATGCATAGGGATTTCCCGGCAGGCTGAAAAACAGGGTATTGCCTCGGGTTCCGAAAAGAGTGGGTTTACCGGGCTTTCTGGAACGGTTGGAAAACCGGAGCTTGACATCCATGGCCTGAAATGTTTGACGGATCAAATCATATTTTCCTTTGGACGACCCCCCGGACGTCATGACGACATCGGCGTGACAGGCATCATCCAATACGGCCTGTAAAGCCCTCACATCGTCTTTGACAATCCCTATGCACAAGGGAGTTCCCCCTGTTTCCATTACCTGAGCGGCCAGGGCGTAGAGGTTGGAACTCATGGCCTTGAAGGAGGTATAGGGTTCATGGAAATCCGACAGTTCATCACCTGTGGAGACAATCGCTACCACCGGTTTCTATGAACCGAGACATAAGCCCGCCTCAGGCTTGCCAGAACACCGATTTCAAGAGGATTGATAACGGTGCCGGCATGAAGGATCACATCCCCTTTCTGCATCGATTCCCCGCGGAATCGGATGCCTTCGCCATAGCCGGGCCGGTGGATACAGATGATGGAACCCTCTTCTTCAATGGCATCTTCCTGTTTGATGATCGTGTCCGTTCCGTCCGGAATCAGGGCTCCGGTCGTGATGCGGATTGCCTCGTTTTCATTGACTATCCTGTCATACGGACTGCCAGCTCGGGATTCTCCCGCTATCCTCATGGGGTAAATGCTGCGCGAAACACCCTCGATGAGATCGGCGTATCGGACGGCATATCCGTCCAGGGCAGATATGTCCGCTGCGGGTAACACTTCCATGGCGGTGATATCCTGGATCAACACCCGTTTCAATGCATCAAGGACCGGGACGCTTTCTTTGCCCAGTACCGGTGTTGATTTCAATATCAGGTGTTGTGCCTTTGTTAGCTCGGTCATGCCCCCCCCTTTGGTCAGGATGTTG